>Ga0187777_10000015_pt1 | contig 127253 bp, 108 predicted proteins | sample 1015_Q2_SP5_10_M_FD_132416 | JGI IMG/M metagenome (GOLD analysis project Ga0187777, IMG submission 132416) | Tropical peat soil microbial communities from peatlands in Department of Meta, Colombia - 1015_Q2_SP5_10_MG | ecosystem: Environmental > Terrestrial > Soil > Wetlands > Peat | place... | reverse complement strand
TGGTTGGTCATCGCGCCGCGTCCGAATGTGGGGCCCAAACTGGACACCGTGGGTCCGTGTCAGACTCGCGCCTGGTTGTCGAACGCCAGAATCCCGGTGCTGCGGACGACCTTGTGGGTTATCCAGCCGGACTCGTTGGCGGAGGCGGAAGCGGCGAGGAAGCCGGTGGTCAGCCAGCGGTTGACCGTGGCGCCGGCGGCGTTCTTCGCGACGAAGTTCTTGTCCCGGTCGTCCTTCATCAGCCGGGCCACCTTCGTGAACGCCTCATCCCAGGTAATTCGCTTCCACTCGCTCGATCCGGGGGCGCGGTATTCCGGATACTTGAGCCGGTTCGGGCTATGGATGAAGTCGACCAGAGCCGCGCCCTTCGGGCACAGGGTGCCGCGGTTGACCGGATGGTCCGGGTCGCCTTCGATGTGGAAGATCGACAACTCGGCGTTTTTCGCCTTGTCCCCCAGGCTGTGCATGATCAGTCCGCAGCTCACCGAGCAGTAAGGGCAGGTATTGAAGGTCTCGGTGCTGCGGGCAAGCTTGAACTGGCGCACCTCGGCCAGCGCATCGCCAGGCGAAAAGCCGAGGGCCGCTACGCTGGAAGCACCCAGCCCGCCGGCAGTTATCTTGAAAAACTGTCTTCGTGTTACGTTCATCTTTCACCTCCATGGCGGTTTACAAAGATGGTAATGTAACTTAAGATGTTCAACCAGACTAGCCTGATCTTTATTGGGCGATGATAAATTTAGAGGACGTTACCAAAATACCCATTTCATAAGATGTTAAAGCATCAATCCCGATCCCGGCGGGCAAACGGGATGATACTATTGAGTGGGAAAACTATTTTTGAGAAAAGATAGAATGAAGTTTATCTCTACTTTAAAGCGGTGTCAAGTTCTCCTGTTTTCTATGAATTATTACAGACCAAAGTAGCAAGGTTTTAAGCCTGTGAAGACAGAGCTGTCCGGTTTTGTTGAAGATCAGGGAGAATAAAAGCAAGTCTGATTTTTCGATATCAAAGTTCGATATCAAAGAATGGGAAAATCACCTGTCGTACCCGGGCGTTTTTTCTTGATGCTCTTTTAATACATCCAGTCCATGATTTCTCTCCGAACATCTTGAGGTCACGTATTCTCAAGGCAGCGTCAAGTCACGATGCCGCCCGATGCCGCACAAGGCCGGTGCGGCTCTCATGCTCATTTTTCAGCTCGAAAACTTTTTGCTTCCTGAACTTTCAGCAGTTCGTATTCAACTTGAAAAATCCTCTCATTCTTCGCTCTGTATGCCATAATTAGAAAGGGAGGTTCTTTATCCCATGATTGTCTCAACAAACAAAACCGCCTTACGGTTTCTAGTCTCGACGTTCATCGTCCTTCTTCTGTTCCCGGCCGTCGCCGCCACCGATGATCTCTACGCTCTCAAGCGGCGGCAGATGGTCGAGCGGGACATCAGGGACCGGGGGCTCGAGGACCCCGTGGTCCTCAATGTGATGGGCAAGGTGCCAAGGCATCTTTTTGTAGATGAATCGCTCGGGAGCCAGGCGTACGGAGACCATCCACTGCCGATCGGCGAAGGACAGACCATCTCGCAGCCCTACGTGGTCGCGCTCATGACCGCGGCACTGCGGCTCACGAGCAGGGACCGTGTTCTTGAGATCGGGACCGGCTCGGGCTATCAGGCCGCGGTGCTGGCCGAGATCGTGAAGGAGGTCTATACCGTCGAGATAAGGAAATCCCTCGCCGACAAGGCTGCAGAGAGGCTTGCAAGCCTCGGATACAGTAATGTGAAGGTGAAGTGGGGCGACGGGTATTTCGGGTGGGAGGAGAAGGCGCCCTTCGACGCGATCATCATAACCGCTGCGGCAAACCACATCCCTCCTCCGCTCATCAAGCAACTCAAGGAGGGCGGCAGGCTCATCGTACCGCTCGGAAGCACAGTTTATTTCCAGGCGCTCACACTGGCAACGAAGCGAAAGGGCGAGCTGGACGTCGAGCAGATGAGCCCTGTGGCATTCGTGCCCATGATTGGAGAAGTGCAGAAAAAATAGTCAGGCGCCCGACTACGAATGGCAGATCTCAAATAAACCTCCATATCGGTGATCTTGAAGTCCGAGGAATAAGTCATTGCTCCCGCGCTTGGGAAATTGAACCTGCCCGATGCATCACGCCGTACGCCAGGAGGTACATAGCCGCTCCTGCCAATAGGACCATGCGAAATCCCGCTGACAACGCCAGCATGATCGCGAGGACCGGGGAGAGCACCGAGAAGCATCCGTTCACTGCCCACGCCCAGGGGATGAGCCGGGGAGCGGTGGAGCCGAGGACCGATATGCCGAGGGGGAAAGGAATGCCCATGAGAACACCCGCAGGAAACACGACAATAAAGGAGAGCATGATCTTCACCGGCAGCGGATGATGGCTCATGGCTGCTATGACCACGGGCATAAGGAGGCTGTAGACAAGAGCAAGACCCGCAAGGATGAGGAGGGCGGAGGGGCTTTTGAGCGCTCTGACGCGCCGGCTCAACAGACTCCCCGCACTGGAGCCGATCAGGACCGATGCAATGACCGTGCTTGCGGCGTACGATGGGTTCTCGAGACCCAGGATCATTTTCTGAATGAATGCGATTTCGACGAACAGATACCCGATTCCGAGAAAGGCGAAGTACGAGAGGAAGGGAACCGGATTCCGCACGGCGGGGGCAGCATCTCTTCTCTTCAGCGTTAGAAGCGGCAGAAGGATCAGGACTGCGCTGACGACGAGGACCTGAAAAAAGAGGACCGGAAGGAGGTAACCCTCTTCGATGAAATACTGCCATTTTTCTCCCATCACCTGGTAGATCGTCTTGATGTTCTTCACCTTGAGATAATAGTGGAAGAAGGGTTTCTCGTCGGTAGACGGCCGGATGTCAAAGAGGTAATCCTCCATGAACCGGCCCCTGGTCTCCCTGTTCATCAAACGCTGAAAGGCTTCAAAATATTCATTGCCCTGCATTTTGATATGCACATTGCTCTCTTCCGGTCTGATGCCGGGGTAGTACACCGGATCGAACCTCATCTCTTGTGTGAACGTCTTGATCCGTCGGATGTCCTCCACGGTCAGCGCTGATTTTTTCATGATTATGGTCAGAGTGTCCCAGCTCCGTATGGCCGCGACATGCCCGGAGATGTCCCTGATGCCGTATGCCTCGGCGGATCTGGCGAGAGTGGCAAGCAGGCGAAGTTCCGTTCTCGGCGGCGGAATGATATAGATGTTAATGGAGAGGATACCTCCACGCTTCAGGTGAGCCAGATACTGCTCGAAGGCCTCAACAGTGAAACGGTAATCCTCTGCAAATCCGAAGGCCGCTGAGGGCACTGATCCCGTGAAGGATAGGTCGATGAGGTCGAACTCCATGCCCGACGCTGCAAGCCAGGTCCGCCCAAGTCCGGTCCACGTATTTTCTTCATAGATGCGAGATGAGCGCCCCCGTCCATATTCGCGCACAGCGCAAATGACCAGGGGATTTGAGTCTACGGCATATATGCTCTCCGCACCGAACTGCCGGGCCGTCAGGAGGGCGAGGCCAGCCCGCGGTTCGATGACGAGCACATCTTTGTCCCTGCCCAGACGATAGGCCAGGCTGGAGGGGAGGGAGCGGATGAAGGCGAGCCTGCCGCTGTCCGTCTCGTCGGTTATTGCGTAGATGTCGCCGGCATCAACTGCGATCCCTGTCTGCTCGGGCAGCGGCTCGAGGTACGTAAAGCTCAGGCCGGGTGCAAACCTGACCGCGGGGCTCTTGAAGAGGTCGACACGCGAGTACGGGCTGTACTTCGTTCCAATTCGCTCTGCGCCAGGGAACTTCAAGGCGAGCTCATAAGGCTTGTAGGGAGATATCCTGGGCTGGGTAAACTCCGGATGCGTGATGAGGACGACGAGGTTCAAGGCGAGGAGCAGCATTGAGGCGGTTCTCATCCTCCAGCCGACCCAGGGCAGAAGCCCTGCGGCAAGGAGCGAGGACACGATGAACACGCTTTTCTCCGGTCCGCCAAGGGAGAGAAGCCAGACCATGGCGAGCGCTCCTGCGCCTGCTCCCGTGAGGTCCACGGCGTAGATCGTATTGGCCTCACGGGACATCGTGGAGTAGGAAACGGAGACGATCAATCCGAAGAAGAAGAACGGAACAGAGAGAATGAAGTAGTAAAGGCTTATCGCGAGTATCTGCATCCGGTCCCAGGAAAGCCGTGCAGGATCGAAAGTGACGGCGTTGGCAAGGAGATAGGATGCGGGGATGCTTACGGCGAGCATCAGTCCGTACCTGGGAACGCTTCGGATGTCATTGAGTCCTGTAAAAACCGCGAGCACGGTTCCGCTTGCGCCGATGCCGAGCATGGCGATGCTGATGACCATGAAGGCGAAGTGATACCAGAGTGAAATTGAAAAGACCCGCATGAGCGCTATTTCGTAGGAGAGGCCCGATAGCGAAGCGATGAATATGAGCGACAGTATCATTCTGTCTTTGTTTCTCATTCCGCCCATGTGGTGATTCTATCATACGGAGAAAGGACGAACGCTGGTTTGCTGCATTTTCCGCTCCCTCCAGTTCATGGCGGTAAGATGCGGAAGCCTGCCGGGAGACACATCGACCTATGGCAGGCATTCATGCAGGAAGCGTTCGTCGATGGCGGTTCTCACTTCATGACCTTCGGCCTATGGAATATCAGGGTTTTCTCCACTTTTTCTTGTTCTTCGAGAGATGCGTGTCGGCCTTTTGCAGGCCACCGATTCTGTTTGAGGTCTTCGGGTCTGGAAAGCAGACGGGACAGTATGGTTCCCCCTGGTCCAGGAGGCAGACATGGCCTCACTCGGGGCAGCAGAGGCACTCCCGGATCGGCAATGTGCAGACAGGACAGATGTCGGTGCTCATGGTCTGTTCATTCCCCAAGCATGTCGAAGAGCAGCATCATTTCCTGAAGATGAGCGGACAACCGCCTTGCTTTTCGTTGCGGTCCCTGGTTCAGCGCCGCTAGGAGCGGTTCGCAGAAATACCATGTACACTTGAAAGGCCGGAGCCATCGCGGATTTACGCAGCCGCGGGCTCCTATGAACTGGCAGGGTCCCTCCAACGGCCTCGAATCATCGCGCGGCGGGACCTCGACTCCCAGCGCTCGCAGGTAAAGAATGTCCCGCTCCCGATACATCCCGTGCTTCTGCCTGCAGCAGACATCACTGCAGAACGGGCAGACTTCCCTTGTATATTCCTCAATGAGCGACGAGGACACGATCAGGAGCTGCTTGAGTCTTTCTGCGGTCAGAACGCGGATATCCATCATGGCACACGGAAGAAGATGTTCCCAATCGACATGAGGGACATGATTAAGAAGAGGTAGATGTTGATCTTTCTGAAAAGTCCGGAAGACAGAACCGCTGCCGACTGCCTTTGTGTGAGTTTCTGCCCGTGCCAGGCGAGCCACGCCGCGGGAGGGATGAGAGAAAAAGAAACCAGCGGTGACCTGATCGTCCCGTAGAGAGGAAGCATCAGGCAGGCGACGCTTGCTGCGAAGATCCAGACAAACGTCACACGGGATATCTGTGCGGCGCTCATCACTCCGGCGAGCGACGGCAGACCGGCCCTACGATATTCGTCGCCGTGGCGGATGACCAGGAGCCAGAAGTGCGGTATCTGCCACATGAAAAATACGAGGCAGAGGGGAAGGAGACGGACATCGACGGGAGCGCCTCCCGCAGCGCACCATCCGATGGCGGGAGGGATCGCACCGACGAAAGCCCCGGGTACCGATGCGTAGGCCGTGATCCTCTTGAGACGGGTATAGACGCCGTTGTACCAGAGAAGGGCGGAAAGCCCCAGGACAATTGTGGCCGCATTCCCGGCGATCACGAGCAGGAGCATCCCCGAGACCGTCAGCGTCAGGGCAAAAGACAATGCCTGCCGAGGCGTTATCATGCCTGCGGGGAGAGGCCTCCGCCGTGTACGCTCCATCTTTTCGTCGATGTCCCGTTCCTGGAACTGGTTCATTGCTGACGCCCCGCAGGCGAGCAGAAAGACCGCCGCAGCCGGGACCAGCGCGCCGGTGATCCTGTGATAGGGGCCGATGAAAAAACCGGTTGCCGCGGAACAGGCGGCAAAGAGGGAAATGTATCCCCGGCAGAGCGCAAGATATGGTTTTATCTCAGCCATGATAGGCAACATCTGCTCTCGTAGATACCGCAAAGATCTCAGCATGCAAATGCTCATGAGTTTGCATCGAGTCGCTACTTCAAGCTCTTAATAAACTCGATAATTTCATCCATCTCCTTGTCCGTCAGCAGTCCTTGCTGCGACGGCATCATTGGCGGGAACCCTTTGACACGGTCGAGCTCCGGATGCATCAGCGTCTGCTTGATGAAAGCCTCGTCAACCGTGATCTCCCGTTCCTTGCCGTCGCGTATCACGATCTCCTTTTTCCCGAGCAGTCCCTTGAACGTCGGACCGATCTTCGGGGTCCCGTCCGTCGTATGGCACGCGACGCAGCCTTTTACCTGGAACAGCTTTGCCCCGTCAGGCGGGGCCATGACCCCTGTCGCAGCCGGCTGTTCGGCTTTTGCCATCGGCGCTGTCCGAGGCAGCTTGACCTCCTCGCCCTTGTACCAGGCATCGAAATCCTTCTCTGTCAGGACCTCGACTTTCGTGATCATGGCGGAGTGGCCCATTCCGCAGTATTCGGTGCAGAAGAGGTCGTACGACCCGAGCTCGTCGGGCAGGAACCAGAGGTAGGTCTGCATGCCGGGCACGCAATCCTCCTTGATCCGGTAGGCGGGGATGTAGAGGCTGTGGAGCACGTCTGCCGAGGTGATGAGGAGCTTCACCGGCTTGCGCACAGGGACCCTGAGCACGGAGTACTGTTTCCCGTTCTCGTACTCGAAGAGCCATGACCACTGGCGGGCCGTGACCTTCACCGGCATGGCGTCGGGGGGGACCGTGCGCATATACTGGAAGCCCTTCCACCCGACAAAAAAAATGGCCAGCACGAGGATGGTGGGGATCACGGTCCACAGTATCTCGATGGGAAGATTCTCTCTTACGTCTTCCGGATTGGGATTCCTCTTCCGGCTGTACCTGATCACAAAATAGATCATGACTGCCGTATTTAAAAAGAGAAAGGTGACCGAAATGCCCAGGATGAAGAAGAATACCTTGTCAGCAGGATTCGATAAATTCGTCCAACCGTTGATCATAGCCCATTCTCACCTGTACCAGATATCGAAAAACGTAAGACCGATAATGACCGTGATCGTCGCGACCGGGACGAAAAACAGTATTTTAAATAACTTATTTTCATACTTCAAGTGCATGAAGAACCAGAGCACGAGGCTGGCCTTGGTCGATGCGATCAGCAAATTGGCCAGCATGCTCCATTCCCCCATGCGCATCTCGGCAGCCTTGATCGTCACACCGGTGAGTACGAGCAGCGAGATCCAGATGAGAACGAATGTCTTTGGAGAAACGATGTGCTTGCTGCTTTCGGCCATAGGAACACACCCGCGAAATTATTCGAGCATTTCACCGCAATGCCTGCACCGTTCCGGTGCGAGGATCGACCACGCATACAACTGCATCCCCAGTATCTTCGTTGGTTTGAGCAGGATCGGCAGCCCGCACCGGGGGCATCGGGACAAAAATGCATAGCAACCGTACAGGATCACGCTCAACATGCAATACGCCAGTATCATAAGGTGGCCTGCCTGAAAGTTCCAGACTCCAAACCCCAAAAGAAAGAATAGCGTCAGCCAGAGTGCCAGCACGATCTTGTGTCTTGTTCGTCTGTCCACGGTAGCGTTTATGGCCCTCACGTGATCAGATAGAACAACGGGAACAGATATATCCAGATAACATCAACGAGATGCCAGAAAAGTCCCGTGTTCTCCAGTTTTACATAATCGTCGCTCGAGACCCTGCCGAGAAGAGTCAAGAGCAGCGTGAAACAGATGATCCCGGCGCCGATCAAAACATGGAGGCCGTGGATGCCCGTCATGACGTAATAGAGGCCGAAATAGAGGATCTTCCCATGGCTCATGGCGAGGAGCTCGGGAGAACTCGGGTAGTAGCCATGCAAGATATGCCCTCGCCATTCGAAAACCTTATTCCCGAGGAAGGCGACGCCCAGGATGATGGTGGCGGCCTGATACAGCACGGACCGGGCCGTTGCACCGCTCTTGATAGCCGAGATGGAAAGCGCCATCGTCAGGCTGCTCGTCAGCAGAATAACGGTGTTGACGGCGCCGAGCGTCAGGCTCATCTCCTTGGCGGCCTCGTGAAAGTCCGCCGTGTTGACCGTGCGATAGATGGCATAGAGCAGGAACATCCCCCCGAAGAGCAGGATTTCCGTGAAAAGGAACAGCCACATGCCGAGCTTCGCGCCGATGTAGTCGCGGTGTCCAGTATGTACGGTCTCTTCGCTCATGAAAAGCTTATCCTTATCAGCGACATGTTCGAGATCCAAATGGAATCAACGCACAAGTTCAAGATTCATGACGGTCCATCCGAGCGTGGTCGCTTGCACGCTCTACCTGTAGGTGTACGGCCCCTTCGTGACCTCGGGGATCTTCTCGAAGTTCTCTGTTGGCGGCGGCGAGGACGTCTGCCACTCGAGCGTGGCGCCGCCCCAGGGGTTATCGGGCGCCTTCTCCCCCGCGAAGAGGGAGTGGATCAGGTTATAGAACATGACGAACAGGCCCATTGCGAGTATCCACGACCCGATCGTCGAGACCAGGTTCGGCCCGTTGAACTCGGGGAGGTAGTCGTAATAGCGCCGCGGCATCCCCATCCAGCCGAGGACGAACATGGAGAAATAGAGCATGTTGAAACCGATGAAGAGGAAGACCCACGCTAATTTGGCCAGATGTTCTTCATACATTCTCCCGAACATCTTGGGAAACCAGTAGTGGAGGCCGGCGAAAAAGCCGAAGGCGGCACCGCCGAACATGACGTAGTGGAAATGGCCCACGATAAAGTACGTGCCGTGGACGTGCACATTCGTCGCAAGAGCGCCTTGCACGAGGCCGGTCAGGCCGCCGATGGAGAAAAGGAAAATGAAGCCGAGCGTGTAGAGGAGCGGCGCGTCCGTCTTGATCGAGCCCCGGTAGAGACTGGCGATCCAGTTGAACACCTTGATGCCGCTCGGGACAGCGACCAGGAACGTGATAAATGAAAAGATGACCCGGGCCGTGTCGCTCATGCCGCTCGTGAACATATGATGGCCCCAGACGAGATAGCCCACGAAGGCGATGGCGAGACTCGATGCGGCGATCGCCGTGTACCCGAAGATGGTCCTGCGCGCGAACACGGGGATGATGTCGGTCACCGCTCCCATGGCCGGGAGAATCATGATGTAGACCGCCGGGTGCGAGTAGATCCAGAACATGTGTTCGAAGAGAATCGGGTCCCCGCCTTTTGTCGGGTCGAAGAAACCAACCCCAAAGAACCGTTCCACGATGACCAGAAGAAGCGTAATAGCGATTACCGGAGTGGCCAGGAGCTGGACCCACGACGTGGCGTAGATCGCCCAGGTGAAAAGGGGCAGGCGCCTCCACGTCATGCCCGGCGCCCTGAGCCGGTGGATCGTCGTAAGGAAATTCATGCCCGTGAGCGTGGACGAAAGCCCGATGAGAAAGACGCCGAAGACCGCAAGCGAAACATTCGTGCCCGTTCGGATGCTGTAGGGCACATAGAACGTCCATCCCGTGTCCGGCGGGCCGCCGCCGGTGAAAAGCGACGTGACCGCGCAGGCCCCGCCCGTGATGAAGAGCCACCAGGAGAGGATGTTGATCTTGGGGAAGGCAACGTCGCGCGCGCCGATCTGAAGCGGCATGACGAAGTTCCCGAGCGACGACGGAATGCCGGGGATGATAAAGAGGAAGATCATGACCACGCCGTGGAGGGTGAAGATCGCGTTATAGGTCTGGGCGCTGTAAAAGTGCATGCCGGACCGGATGAGCTCGAGCCGCATGGTGAGCCCGAGAGACACGCCGACGAAGAAGAATGAGAGCGTCGACGCAAGGTAGAGGAGGCCGATCCGCTTATGATCGGTCGTGAACAGCCAGCCCCAGATGCCCGGATATCTGCCCGGCGTATGATAGAAACTCGTTTCCATATGATGCTCCCCCCCGTAGTGCATACCGCTATTTACTGCTCAGGACGCGGTCGGGGAAATGTAAGGACGATTCGGTGAAAAAGGGAACTTGGGAGAAAGGGAGAAACGAGAACCCGTCTTTTTACTGCCTCTCACCATTTTCATCCCCTTCTGCGATGCTTCGTATTCCTCCCTCTACGCTGCACCGCGTTTCTTCTTCGTCGATATCATAAGATACGCGAAGAACGATGCAACGAACAGGACCATGACGGTCCCGGTTACTTTCAGGATATTGAATACATAGGACTTCTTGAGGGGGTCATAGCTGAAACAGTACATGAGCGCCTTTCGCGCCGGCGATCCCGTCTTGCCCTGGGCCGCTTCGCTCAATGCCATGGTAACGTCGAAGGGGAGAAAGCTTATGCCCTCAAGGTACCGGACGATCTTGCCCGCCGGAGACACTACGACCAGCGTGACGGGGTGGGAGAAGCTGTGTTCTCCGTCCCGTTGGAACTTGAAGCCGATGGAATCGGTGAACTTCTTGATGTTCGCCGCGTCACCGGTCACGAATTTCCACGAGTCTTCGGGAAAAGGCTTGCCGACCGCCTTGAGATAGTTGACCTTTTTCTCCGCCGCTGTCTTCGGCGTGTCTGTATCGTCGAAGCTTATTGCCATCACCTGAAAATCCCTGCCGGGTTTCACGAGTTCGAGTCTGCCGAGCACCTGTGCCAGGCCGGTCAAAAGCAGGGGACACTCGTGAGTGCAGCCGAGGTAGACCGGTGCGATGATCGTTGGCTTGTCGATGAACGTTCCCAGGAGGATCTTTCGCCCGTTTTCGTCAATGAACGCGGCGTCCACCGGCAGGTACTGCCCCAGCTTTTCTTCGAGCGCGATGTCCGCCTTGGTTGCCGTCGTCTCGTGCCCGAAGGCCACGCTCGCCGCCAGCAGCGCTGCGTTAAAAAAAAGAGTTGGAAATAATCTGCTCACCCGCGACTCCTTTGGCAAGGGAGATGATATCTAAAGTATTATGCTGCAGGATTCAGGCTGGAAGTAGTACGGTGTAAGCATACGTAAGTGCATTGAAAAAGTCAAGCAAAGGCTCATTCGACGCGCAAGACCTTCCTTATGCTATATTATGTTATAAGATTCTACTTTCCGATGCTCCGTATCCGAACACACTAGAGCCTGTCCTATGAATATTCTGATCATAAGCACCAACCGGAGCGCTTCCCCGGTGCCGGTTGTGCCGAATGGCGCATGTATGGTGGCAGAGGCCGTAGAGCGAGCCGGACATTCCGTGAAGGTGCTGGACCTGATGTTCGAACAGGATCCGGCACGTTCCATCGGGACGGAACTCGGGAGAAGGGAATATGACGTCATCGGCCTTTCGATACGGAACATTGATAACAACGACATGCAGGCGCCGGTTTTTTTCATCAAAGACCTTCCACCCCTCATTGATGCCGTCCGCAAGAGCTCGGACGCGCCCATTGTCCTGGGCGGCGCGTCGCTTGCCGTCATGCCCGAGGAAATCCTGCGAGCGACCGGAGCGACCTGCGCGGTGACCGGAAGCGGAGAGGTAGCGTTTCCCCGGCTGCTCGAGAGAATGGCGCGGCGCGATCCGTATGCGGACCTTCCGGGCGTGGCCGTGCTGGAAGGCGGGAAATGCAGTGCAAATCCGCCCCCTTCGCTTCCCGGAGCAGCGAGCGCTCCGGATTACGACCGGTGGTTGAACATGGGAGCATACCGCTCGCACTTATCGACGGTACCGCTCCAGAGCAAGCTCGGATGCCTCTTTCAGTGCGTTTACTGCACGTACCGGAAGATCGAAGGGAGCACGTACCGGCTGTTCGAACCCGAAGGCGTAGCAGAAGCGGCTTTGAGATTGGCGGCGGGGCTTAAGGACATCGAGTTTGTCGATAACGTGTTTAACGCGCCCTACGGCCATGCCCTGTCGGTATGCGAAGCTCTCATCCGCGCACGGCCCGGTGCGCGCTTTCAGAGCGTGGAGTTGAACCCCGCCCACTTCGATCACGAGCTGCTTTCGGCCATGGAGAGGGCGGGATTTGTGGCGATGGGGATAACCGTCGAGAGCGCGTCAGACCAGGTCCTCGCCGGGCTCAGAAAAGGATTCACGGCTGGCGAGGTCTATCGGACAGCCGAGATTGTTCGGAGCCACCGTCTGCCCTGTCTCTGGATCTTCCTGCTTGGGGGGCCCGGCGAAACGCATGACACCATCAGGGAAACACTTCGATTTGCGGAGAAGTGCATCCGGCCGCAGGATGCGGCCTTCTTCAACATCGGCATACGCGTCTATCCCGGGACGGAACTCGAGACCGTCGCGAGAAGGCAGGGACTGCTCTCTGTCACCCCGGGCGAAATGCTTTCCCCTGTGTTTTACGCCTCGCCGGGAGTCGACGTCGCGTTGGCCAGGCGGCAGGTGAAGGATTCCCTTAATAATCACATGAATTTCATGAGCGGGGAATCCTTCAGATTCCCCCATCTTCCGCTTATTCATCAGATAGGACATCGGCTGGGGCTCAGAACTCCGCTCTGGCGATACACGCGCAGCATCCGGAGGGGACTTCGGTTCATTGGGATGGATGCATAGGAGGGCAGGGGGCAATCAGCACTGAGAGGCCCTGGACCACAGGCACCTGTCATGTCCTCCCTGCCCTATGCCGTTGGAGAGGAGCTTGTGCATACTCAGCATACAGGAACCGCACACATCGCCTCGGTCGCGGTCTCAACGCCGCCCTTTACCATCGACCAGATGGAGTGCGAAAGGCTTGTGCGGAAACATTATCAGGGAAAGCTGAACTCGCGCAGCCTGGCGCTCATTCGTACGCTTTTGTCTCATCCGAGCATCAAACGGAGGAGCTTTGCTCTCGATGATATCGAAAGCCTCGTAGACGAAGATCTGGACGCGAGGGTTGCCCGCTTCACGCGCTGGTCTCTGGAACTTTCGGCGCTGGCGATCAAGAGGTCGCTGGCACGGGCCGGCCTGGGTATCGGCGATATCGCCGGTCTGGTCGTGAACACCTGCACGGGCTACATCTGCCCGGGCATCTCAACCTACCTGATCGAAAGGCTGGGCCTTTCACGCAGCGTGCATGTGTATGACCTCGTGGGGAGCGGATGCGGCGGCGCAATACCGAACCTTGAGATCGCTCAGTCCCTGCTCGCACGCAACGGAGACGCCGCCGTTGTGAGCGTTTCCGTCGAGATCTGCTCGGCGACCTTTCAGATGGAGAACGACCTCAGCCTGCTGCTGTCGAACACGCTGTTCGGCGATGGCGCCGCCGCTGCCGTGCTCTGGACGAGGCCCGTGGGATACGAGCTGGTGGCATCGGCCAGCCGGTATGTGCCTGAACAGCGCGACACCATCCGCTATGTTCACAGACGAGGGCAGCTCTACAATCAGCTTTCGCTCAAATTGCCTGACCTGGTGGCACGGACTGCGGCGCAGGTCGTGGAAGATGTGCTGGAGCCGCAGACGCTCAAGCCCGCGGAAATCAGGCACTGGGCCCTCCACAGCGGCGGCGAGAAGGTCATCAACGCCGTCCGCGATAAGATCGGGCTATCGGAAGAGCAGGTGCGCGCCACGCGCACGGTATTGGCCGAGCACGGCAACATGTCATCGCCAACGGTCTGGTTCGTGCTGAATGAGATCGAAAGGCAAGGGATCTCACCCGGCGAATGGTGCATCATGGTGGCCTTCGGTGCCGGTCTTTCGGCCCACGCCTTTCTCCTGCGGAAACGGTGATGCGAATATGAGCATTCGCCAGTGGGGGAGTCAAAGGGCGATGTCCGCTCGCCCCGCTAAAGACGCAGGCAACGGCCTTGTAACGGATGCAGGAAAAGGGTATAATTGAGTCCACGATGAACGCGAAGAGGACCGAACACTGCATGGTCTGCGGATCCCGCCTTGAGTATCTGCGGCATTCCGTGGGGCAGACCTGCACCTATTGCGGCAAGAATGAAAGAGGGGCAATCAAGTGCCCCGCAGGGCACTTTATCTGTGAGGCGTGCCATGCCCTGGATGCCCGGAAGACGATCGAGGAAATCGCGCTCACGACGCAGCTCAAGGATCCTGCTGCGATAGCCGAACTCATGATGAGCCACCCCCTGCTCCCCATGCTCGGCTGCGAACATGCCTTCATCGCCGCTGGAGCGCTGCTCGCGGCGCTCAAGAACTCACCATACGCAAAAGTCACCGATCAGGACATGCGGGAAGCCTTCGACCGGACCGCCAAGCAGGCCAGAGGCGGATACTGCGGCCTTACCGGGGTGTGCGGCATAGCGCCCGCCATCGGCGCCTGCTTCTCGGTGTTCCTGGGAACGCGGTGCGGCTCAGACACAGAGCAGAAGATCACGATGGACGCCGTGGTCAAGGTTTCGCAGGGCATCGCTGATCTCACGGGGCCAAGCTGCTGCAAGGCCTACGTGCGATCGGCGCTCTCGGCCGCCGTGGCCATCTTCGCCGAGCGGTTCGGGATCGTGCTTCCCGTTGCGAGAGCTTCGGCCGTCTGCAGAGACAGCGACAGGCACCCGCACGGTTGCCGCGAAGAGAAGTGCCCCTATTATCAGAAGCCGAGCAGAGATATATTTACCGACCCCGCCAATACGAAGGATACCATCTGTCGCTCCTGAAAGCCCGTCTGATCCGTCCGGTCCGGACGGAGATATGGGACATCGATGCGGCCCCTTTTCCCTGAATCAAAAAATTGCAGTAAATAAAACTTGACAAAAACACTCCTATTTTATTATAATCCTCGATATGTTGGAATCATTCTAGACTGTAAGATGCATGGCAGGGAGGCCGTCTATGTGTATGGATTATGCAAAACAATGCAAGTGCGGGGCCCATTCCGCGAGTTTTAATTTCAGGGATTCACTCTTGCCCGGGGAAGTCATCAACGCACTATATTGTCCAGTGTGCTCGTCCGGTCTGCAGTATGATCCCCAGTCCATGGTACGGGACAACGGCTGGATCCTGCAGTTCGAGATGGACGTGGCGAGGTTCATGCTCAACACGCTCCCGGCAGGGTCAGCCGGGATCACCCCCGAGTACCTCTTTGATGAGGGGTACTGCACCTGGCGCGGGGTCACGCCGACGGACCACATTGATTCGCTCCGCGAGCGGCAGGAGATCCTCAAACTCGCGAAAACCGAGCCGAAAAGATACTTTGCGGAACTCAAGACGTGGGGCAACAGGAGAATGGAGCGTCTGGCGCAGGAAGGCTGGCGAAAGGCCCGTGAAGGGGCGCCTGCTCATTCATAGGGGGTCAACAGCCCGGAAAGGCACAGAGGACACTTGAAATGGAAATCACCGTGGAGAAGATTCCGGGCGGCTTCAGCGTAGATGGGCTGGAGTTGAAGAACGGGAAGTGCGGATGCACGACGGTACTGCCGTGCTGCTACAGCTGGTCGAAGATCAAACGGTCAGGGAATGCTTTCACCTTTGCCGGGAAAGCGACGAGCCCGGACAGCAAGGAAAATTTTACCTGGAGCTATGCCGTCAGAAAGGGAGATTATACCGTCGAGGTCCGCATGGAGGATGCACAGGACAAGAAAATATTCTCCGGGTATTATCCTCCGCGCATCGAGGAATGGACGGAAAAAGGCTGGGACGTCGTGAGGAAGGACGGCGAGCGCCGGGATTTCGGCATGTGGCGCTGCTCGGCCTGCCGGTGGCTGTACAAAGAGCAGGAGCAAGGGGTCCCCTTTGAAAACCTTCCCGATGACTGGAAGTGCCCTTTGTGCAAGGTGGGTAAGGGATCATTCGAAAAGGTCGCGTAGTCAGCAGGATTCTCCAAACCCGAAGATCATACGAGGAGGATGTCTCATGTCAAAGACAGAACAGAATTTGCAGGATGCTTTTGCCGGCGAGTCCCAGGCCAACAGGAAGTACCTCGCTTTCGCCCAAAAGGCCGAGGCCGAGGGGCACAGGCAGGTCGCGAAGCTTTTCAGGGCCGCGGCGGAGGCCGAGACGGTCCATGCCATCAATCACTTGCGGGAGCTCGGCGGCATCCAGTCGACGGACAAAAATCTGCACGTGGCGCTATCAGGTGAGTCCTACGAATTTCAGAAGATGTATCCCCGGATGATCGAGGATGCCAAGGCGGAAGGAGTGCAAGGCGCGCTGCGGTCATTCAGCTTAGCGAACGAAGTTGAAAAGGTCCACGCCGCGCTCTACGACAAGGCCATCAAGAACCTCGGCCAGAGCGTAGATACCGATTACTTCGTCTGCCAGGTCTGCGGCTACACGGCCGAGGGCGAGGCGCCCGACAATTGTCCCGTGTGCAAAGCGAAAAAACAGGCCTTCAAAAGGGTAAACTAAACGTGGAGAACGACAGGAAGACAGGCGTCGCTCTCGTTTGCCCAGATGCCCTGATACGGGAACAGCTCCGCATGTTGGCTCCGGACCGGCAGGACGCGCGCGGAGCTCATGCAGGACCGGCATGTATCCAGACCCGGCATATCTTAAGCTTCATCGAGAAGGCCTCCGGAACAAAAAAGGAGGCGTAAGCCGTGAAGGTGCTCGCGTTCAACGGCAGCCCGCGCAAGGGCGGAAATTCACAGACTCTCCTCGCCGAGGCGATCCGGGGGGTCCAGGCGCAGGGTGCGGAAGTCACAGTCTACAATCTGAACGAGACGAAAATCCGGCCCTGCCAGAACTGCGGTTCCTGCGCCCGTGAATCAGTATGCCCAGTACAGGACGAGATGCAGACGGTCTACCGGGACATCCGCTCCGCCGACCGGATCATCCTGGCATCGCCCATATTCTTCTTCGGCTTGAGCGCGCAGACCAAAGCCATGGTGGACCGATGCCAGGCCTTCTGGGCCGAGAAATACATCTACAAGAAGCCGATCCCGCCCGGCGAGTTCGGGCGGAAGGGACTGCTCTTCCTCGTCGGCGGCATGAAGCGGGATTCGAAGAACAGCGGATATCAGTGCGCCGAGACGGTGGCACGGGCTTTTTTCAGGACCGTCAATGTCCGGGAACATGTTACGTTGTCCTACGACGCAGTCGATGAGAAAGGTGCGATCGTAAGGCATCCCACAGCGCTCAAAGAGGCCTTTGATGCGGGGACTGAACTCGTAAAACCCCAGTGACGGTCAACCAGAAACGCGATGATCATTGAGGCGCCTCTCCTTCCGGGGGGAATGCTCACGCTGATTTAACCCGACCCCTCTTCCCCCCTCTTTCCCGGTCCGCTCAGCCTTATAGCCTGTCAGACAACCTCCAAGAAGCAGCCCATAGCGTCAACGACTGCGCGGTTTTGCCCGCCCATCCTGCACAGGAGGGATAAAATGAGGCATAGCGCTCGGCACGAGGCGTCCAGAACCGTCGAGCAGGCTCGCTTCGTAGACTTTGATCTGCACCCGCTCCCCGGGGGTGCAGAGAACCGATCCCCCCGCCAGAAAGGAGAAGCAGCCGAACTTCACTTTCCTCGTAACAGATGCGGTCGCTGCTCACAGGATGGCCGCTTTCCACGAAACAGGATATAAAAGATCCTCTTAAAATTATATCCCCTTGACAGGGGACCTTTGCGCCGCCAAAGAGACCAGGAAGAGCACAGGCCCGATCGGGTTCTCCAATAGAATGGCTGGGGGTCGACTCCTATCTATGTCCTGGGAAGAGTGTCGGGATCGTGAAGCGGGGGATCGTCATGCGGCTTTTTGATGCGGCGTGTTTAGATGAGAACGAGGAGCAGCACGATGAGCAGCAAGATGATTATGACATCGCTGGTTCTCATTCCTCCTGCCTGAAGAGCATCGATGTGTGTTGCAAGCATGTGAACCTGTTCGTCCGAAAGGCCGTTTATTTTATCGAGGGCACCCTCAGGGGAAAGCCCGTAGTCCACGAGACGCTGCTGAAGGGTCTTGGATTCAAGCATCTTCTGGATTTTGGCCATATCGGCTGCCCGGTCGCTGAGCGGCGTCTGAGAATCAGGAGCGGAAGGCACAAACATCGCCTCTGCGGGCCCTGCAATGATAAAAATGGCGAGCAGCGCTGTGATGAGGGAGATCCGGGGCTGCATTTTGACGACCGGGGGAATCATGCATTTCATTGGATATTCCTTCACTCTCAGAGGAAAGTATAGGGGAAATCCCCGGATTAATCTGTGATTATGATTACATTTTAGATGTCCCGTTTCATCATACGCTCGAACTTGTAATAATGAATTTAGACTGATTCAGCCCGCGAGCCTGGTGATCGGCCCATGACCCCGTTTACCGCACCTGACGAGTGCGCCGCTGCACCTGGATGCGCATCCCCATCGCATGCCCGCTCGCCATGTAATCGGTAGTGTGCAAAATGGCGTGACGGCCCTTCCGGTCGAGAGCAATGAGGCCGGCATGACCGTGAATTCGAAGAAGGGCCCGTAAGGCCGCACGTGCTGCTGAAGCGGGCGTCCCATTCGCCATCAGCATGCAGGTCTCTTTCGCGAGCGATCTTCTCAGGATGTGCTCTCCTGACCCGGTGCAGGAAACGGCGCCGCTTTCGTTCTCCGCATATGTTCCCGCGCCGATGATAGGAGAGTCCCCCACCCGGCCGGGGAGCATGGCGTAGGTCCCGCAGGTGGATGTTCCTGCCGCCAGATTCCCTCTTTCGTCCAGCGCAACAGCCCCTACGGTCGAAAAATATTCCCGGTAGAGCCGGACGACCTCGTTTCCCTTACGCAGGAGCCTTTTCAATTTCTCCCGCGATTCCTTTGCCGGGCCGGGGAGGCGCGTAAGGCCTCTCGCGATCCTGCGCGCCCCGATATCCGTCATGAGCACGTGCGGGGTGCCCATCATCCTTCTCGCCGCCTGGATGGGATTGCGAAAGCCTTCAAGACCGGCAACTGCACCGGCCTTCATTTCCGCCCCTTCCATGAGCGAGGCATCTGACCGCTGCACACCATCGAGCTGCAGAACCCCGCCTCGTCCGGCATTGAACATGCCCGAGTTCTCCATGACGGTCACTGCCGTGACAACAGCGTCAAGACTTGAGCCCCCGTTCAGGAGGATCGTGTAGCCCCGTGCAAGAGCTTCTGCCAGGACATCGAGAGAGGCTTTTGGGGGCGGTTTGTGCCCGGCACCGCCGTGCACGAGGAGTACGGTATTCGCTTTCATGGCCTGAGCGTACAGCACAGCATTCGGATGCCTGTCGGACCCGCCTGCGAGCTTTCATTTTTGGTCAATACGGATAGTGATTATATCATGCTGAGAACAGCATTTGTCAAATCTTCCAACGGCATTTTATGCTGGAAGAAAATGCTCCGCAAGCGTATACTTGGCCATATATGGCAATCACCGTGGAGACAAATGAGGGATGGTATGGCGCCTTCAAGGCCACTGACAAGTCAAGGCCCTGCCATGTCAAATTCGGTATTACAGCATTGACCGCTTCCTTGGCGGCCGTTCTTGCGCTAACCATCAATGCATACGCTCACGCCTACCCAGACCACGCTGACCCGAAAGTGGGTTCGACAATAAGCGTTTCTCCTTCCATCGTCCGCATCTGGTTCGACAGCGCTTTGGAACCGGCCTTTTCCTCGATTATGGTCCACAATGTAAACGGCGAGATGGTGGACAAAAGGGATGGGCAGGTGGACCCATCCGATCCGACACTGCTGAAAATCAGCGTGCCGCCGCTACCTCCAGGCACCTACCGAGTCATCTGGAATGTTGTGGCCCGGGACACGCACCAGACTTCGGGAAGCTTTACCTTCACGATCAAATAAGGAGATGAGAAACCGGTGGCTGAATTTCTACACGCCTTCCCTGCATGGTTCCAGCTGGTCTTCCTCGCGATCTGCAGCGGAACCATCATCTGCCGTCTCTGGCTGTTCGACGCATCAGCAGGCGAGCCTTCCTTTCAGGTAAACATGACCGCCCGATTGTGGCGGCTGTTCAACGCCGGAGTGGCAGTGATTCTCGCATGCAGCGTTGCCGATCTTTTGATCGGCACCGCGGAAATGAGTGGCAGCACGATCCAGACGCTTTTTCCGCTGCTGCCCACGGTCATGCTGAAGACACACTTTGGGCGCGTCTGGCTCATCCGCATGGTGAGTCTTGTGGTGCTCTCGCTGGCTGCAAATGCATGGAAAAAACGCCGCAGTTCACGGCTGCGGTTGTATCTGCTGCTGGGCATCTTGGCCATTATTGCGATGACCGAGAGCGCCTCCGGACATGCCGCGGACAAAGGAGATTTCAGCTTTGCCGAAATAGCGGACTGGTTCCACCTCCTTGGCGCATCCGTGTGGGGTGGCGGCCTTTTCGTACTGGCCGGCATCGTTCTCCCGGAACTTACTCGATCTGAGGAAACGTCCTCTCTGCTCGCTTACATGGCGCGCAGATTCTCAACTCTTGCGGCTTTCGCCGTCGGCATTGTCGCGCTTACTGCGCTGTGTAATGCGTGGCTATACGTCGGCAGTTTAGAAGCCCTCTGGACAACGCTCTACGGCTGGATCGTATTCGCCAAGGCCGTCCTATTCCTGCTCCTCATCGCTTTCGGCGTCTTCAACCGCTACGTGAACGTCCCCCTCTTGCTGGACAGGGCAGGGACTCCTCCGGAGAAGCATCGGACCGTCGAAATCGCCCCGGCTCGTCTTTTCGCCCCCTCGCGGGAAGATCGCGAGGAGAATAGGACCGCGGCACGTTTCGTGACCACTGTAAGATTTGAGGCGTTTCTGATGGCGCTGGTACTGCTTGGTGCAGCCTTGCTCAGGCACGAGGCGCCCGCACGCCATGTCCTTCATATCGGGCATGCCCTTGCAGGCCCTGATCACGGGATGCACATGCATTATGCCCCCCATCCCGATTCGGCCGTAGTGCGCATTAAAACGGACGCCGCGATAATCACTGCCGGGGTCCCCGTCTCGATTAGTATCCGCCTCGAAGACCGGGCAGGCAAGCCCCTCCAGAACCTTACGACCCATCATGAACGCGCGATTCATGCCGTGATCATCGGCCGGGACCTCTCCGTCTTCGCCCATATTCACCCGGAGGACCTGGGTACGATTACCGGTGAAATGCTGGATACGGCAACGTTCCCGCTGCGGTACACGTTCCCGAAAGCGGGGACTTATCTTCTGGGGATCGACTTTGCGACGAAAGACGGGATCTACAGCAAAACGGCGAAGCTCAGGGTCTTCGGTCAGCCCCATATGGGCGAGCCTCAAATCGATTTCTCGACAACGAAGAACTTCGGGCCATACCAGGTAACGCTCAGGACTGCGCCGGAAAGGATCAGGGCAGGCGAGGAAACGACTCTCAACTATTTTATCCGAATGAGCGGAAAACCGCTGACAGACCTGGGTCCCTACCTGGGCGCAGCCATGCACCTGGCCATCGTTCGCTCAGACCTCACGCAGTTCATCCATGCTCACGGAGATGTCCCGGAAGGGTCTCAAGATCAAAAGGGCCATATGCACGCCATGCTACCCGAGCAGTTCGGGCCGGTCATAGATTGCGTTGTTATCTTCCCGGTCAAGGGGACGTATAGAATCTTCAGCCAAGTCAATCACGGAGGAGAGATCCTTCATTTAGACTTCACGGTGAACGTGGAGTAATTGACCAGATAGTCCGGCCCGGGAAGATGACCTGTGCCGCGGTGAGGTTTCGACGATTTTCACTCCTGCTTTTTTTGCACATAAAACCATGCCGAGGTCTGCTCATCGTGATAAATCTGATGGGCGCGCCCGTCGCTCCCTCTGACCTTGAAAAATCTTTTTCGCGCCCTGTTCCCCGGGTCTTCTTCGGTCCATGCGCTGGCGATCTCAACAACCTCGGTTCTCTTCCCATGGAGGGAAAATGTACGCGGGATCTCTTCCCCCCGATACCCGGCATACGCGATTACTTCAATCATTTCATCCATCATCTCAGTTCCTCGCGTCTGGTCCTCCCGGTTTACACCGTCACGCCGTCAAGCCTGGTAAGGCCGGCCTTCAGCGCGAGACTGGCAGCCTCGGTGAATTCCTTGCTTGTTATCCTCCTGCCCAGAGGGGGATGCTCATTCGCCTGATAGCACGGGTGATATTGGTCCATGATGTTGATGTAGGTACTTTTTGATATCTCCTCGGCGATAAAGCGCACGACCTCCGCGGTCCCGGCAACGTTGTCCGGGAGTACGAGGTGGCGTACGAGAAGACCCCTCGTCGCGATCCCTCTCGCGTCCATGACAAGGTCTCCGACCTGCCGGTGCATCTCTCTGATCACAGCCTTTGCGACCGCGGGGTAGTCCTTTGCCTTCGAATATCTGAATGCCATCGCGGGGTCAGCATACTTGAAGTCCGGCATGTAAATATCGACCACGCCGTCCAGGAGCTGTATCGCCTCGAGCGATTCGTACCCTCCGCAGTTATAGACGATCGGGATCCTGAGCCCCTTCCCGGCAGCCATGGCGAGCGAACGGAGTATCACCGGCATCTGATGCGTCGGCGTGACAAGGTTGACATTGTGGCAGCCCATTCCCTGGAGATCGAGCATCACATCCGCAAGCGCCTCGAATGTCATCAAGGCGCCTTCGCCAAGGTGGCTGATGGTCCAGTTCTGGCAGAAGACGCAGCCGAGGTTGCAGTATCCGAAGAATATCGTTCCGGAGCCGAACATACCCACCAGGGGCCGCTCCTCTCCGAAATGCGGATTCCAGCTCGATATGAAAGGCCTGTCGCCCGTTCTGCAGAACCCCCTTTTGCCCGCGGTTCTGTCGACCCGGCAGTTCCTTGGGCACAGGGTGCAGTTCTTGAGGATCGCTTCCGCCTTTCTGGCCTTGCCGGACAGCACATCGGGAGGAAGCCGGAGATAGGCGGGGATGAAATTTTCCCTTGGTTTGCTGTTGCCTGTTGTATGCATGTCCACCACTGCGGCGCGTTATCGCGGTACGTTGTATAATTATACATATGAATGATGACATGCTGTCCCGGAAATTGCAAGGGGGAAGGGGAACCTTGTGTTCCTGACAATTTGTGCGGGTTGTGCGGAGGAGATCTGGTAAGCGGGGCCTCATGGCGGCGGGAGCTGTGTGATGATCAGGACCGGGTGTTGCGGGTTTCCCGTGTCACGAAACCGGCATTTCGGGCTTTTTCCAGCGATCGAGATCCAGCAGACTATCAGCCCCCGAGGGTCAAATTGGCGGAGAAGCGGAAACGGGAAGCCCCGGCGGATTTTGAATACGCGATGAAGGCATGGCAGCTCAAGGCGTAAGGGAGGTGCTTCGTGATCGTATCAAATGAAGAAGTAAAAGAGTTGACCGCCGAAATACCCGAAGGGCACAAACATGTGAGGACCACGATCGTACTCCGGGACGGACAGGAGATCACGTTCCAGGAAGCCACGATGGCGAACCTCGTTCGGGCCTACATTTCCGTCAAGACCCATCCGCAGTTGACGAAGATGCGGCTGACAGGCAAGAGATTGCAGGCGAAAAAAGACGGCTACGCGGAATGGCAGCTGGTGGAATGAAGCCAGTGAAGGATGAGAGGCGGCTTTCGTTCCGTATCTCGATGCCTGCCCAGGGTCCGATGGCCTGTCTCATCGCTGCCCCTCATCAATCACCTTGCCATCGGCATCGGACATCTGATATCATGGACCCGGAACATGCATCATACATCCTGCAAAAGGAGCCGGACCATGGAACCTATCGGAAAGCTTCTCGAGAAAATCATAACGCATTACGAAAAAAGGGACTACGGCACTGCCGAAAAGGCGGCAGATGCATTGCTCGCCACTCATCCGGACCTTCACCGCGCACAGTTCCTGAAGGCGGTGATCCTTGAAGAGACCGGGAGGGCCGATGAGGCGGAAATGCACTACGCCAAGGCAGGGAACAAGTTCACCCTCTGGGTCCGCCTTGCCCTGCAGCTTCACGACGTTGACCCAGAGAGGGCGCTCACGTATTACGATCGGGTGAGCAGGATCGATCCGCAGAACAACCTGGTCTGGTTCAACCTGGGGAGCCTGTATGAAAAGATGGGCCGCATCGACAAAGCGCGGGCGTGCTTCAGAAACCTTTCCCCGGCGAGGGAAATCCTCTCGAGGATATTCATCCCCCTGGGCTTCATGATCTTCCTGGTCAGCGGCGCGATCATGATGATTCATCGGGGCGAAAAGGCCCTCGCCTCGCTGGTGGCGGCCTCAGCGGTCTTCTGTCTTTTCTGGCTGAAACGGGATGCAGGCAAGGCCGTTCAGATGGCGGTGAAGAAGAACAAGTATAAATAGAAGCTGCTGATGAAGCGGACTGACAATTGACGCATGACGGACAAGGGCAAGAGACTCCAGGACATCGCTGAAGAAATCGAGCGCTGCCCCCTCTGCAAGAAAGGCGGCACAGGGAAGGCGGTGCCGGGCGAAGGGGATCCCGATGCAAGGGTCGTTCTTGTCGGCGAGGCGCCGGGGAGCGCGGAGGCGAAGAGCGGCCGGCCCTTTGTCGGGAGGTCTGGAAAGTTCCTTCGGCAGATGATTAAAGAGGCGGGGCTGGACGAGAACGAGTTCTTTATCACCAGTCCGGTCCACTATCTTCCGCTCGCCGGCACCCCCTCAAGTGGATCGGTCATTCACGGCAAAGAGCATTTATCCAAGCAGCTTTCCATCATCGATCCGGACATCGTTGTCCTTCTCGGGAACACGGCATGCCGCGCCCTCCTCGACCAGAAGGTTGAAACGACAAGGGAGCACGGCAGGACCGTTCAGAAAGACAGAAGAACATATCTTATTACCGTTCATCCCGCCTATGCAATGCGCTTCCCGGGCGGGAAGGAGAAGTTCATTCGCGACTTCGAGAAGTTACGAGGGATGATGAAATCCTTGCGTTCTTGACCTTTCCCTGCGCGCTGTATGGTTTGTATTGTCCGGCGGAATACAGATCTGGAGCTCATCGCTCTGCTTGAGGTCACCTCATTGGAAGAACTTGTTTCAGACGAGGGTCATTTCTTCGGCGTGGACAGATGGAAGAAGCGGGCGATGTCGTATCGCCGATCGGCGAACCAGCGGTAAAAGACTCGCCCCAGCGTTTCCGCGCCCGGCAGCTTGAAGAGAACCGCCGCGGCCCGGTACCGCCTGAGTCGCTTGAAAATCTCCGGCAGGGCTTTTTCGCCCGCAAGCACGGTCCCATCGGGAAGCACGAGGTGCATCGCCCGCATGCACGCATCACGTTCCACCGAGGGGAACCGCTTCAGGCCTTCAGATTGACAGGGCAAGAGCTCGAAGGAACCTTCCTTCTCATTTTCTTCGATCCATGCCACGGTCGATGAGCATATCGGGCAGCTGCCGTCATAGATCAGAGCTGCTTTCCTCTTCCCGGCGTTCTCCGCGTGTGTCATGCTTGTGCCTCCGGGTCATATTTCCCATGCGGCGGCTTCTGCACATCCCGAACGAGCCTCAGGGTGCCGCATACCCCGCAACTCTGCATCACGGTCCTCACCGTTTTTCATATGCGGCGAGGGACAGAGCGCGTTTCCCCTGCCATCGGCAGATGTTTTCTGCCGCGATTTCCGCATTCTTGCGCTGCGCCGTCTTTGTTCTCGTGAACCCGAGACTCGTAAAATACCGGTGCATTCCCGCCTCGGTATATACTGTCCTCAGCGGAGCATATTCGATCAGATGACGGACTATGGAGGCGCCGATGCCGCGCCGCCTGCCATCCTCGACGATCGTTGCGCAGCCTGCGTTGCCATCAGGCGTTTTTTCCAGAATGCCGAAGCCGATGATCCGGTCTTCTTCGGCGGCAACAACGACGTCGGACTTCGCGAGGTCGCGCTCCTCCCTCCTGCTCCGTTTCAGATAGGACCATACATCTACCAGGTCAGACTCCGTTGCATGCCGGATGTAAACGGTCTTTCCGGTGATGATCGAAATTCCTGTGACGCGGGGATTCGGCATGCCGACCTCCCTCCCCCCCTGCCTTCGTCCGGGCCTTTCGCGAGAAAGAGAACATGATTACGGACAGCGGACAAGGACATCAGAAAGTGACATTATTTGGGATCGTCATTTTCTTCTTGCCCGCTGTCATTTACAGGCCGCGGTGAAAGCGAGGAAAGCCGAGACCCTCGCAAGGAACCGTTTCCTTCGTCAGTTCGGCCGTCCCCTGCCGGCCGAAAACCCGTCCTTGTGGAGGGTTTGGCTTTAACGGGACAAATTTAATCCTCTTTTATATATAGCTCCATCCGGACATAATGTCAAGGAACAGGGGCCGTATCCGGCAGGAGAAGATAAAAGAGTCGGGCTCGGAACGGAACAGAGGAAAGGCTCCGTCATGTAAAACGGCGCTTGGGACGCGCGAACGATCATCTATATCCTTGATTTTGCCCAGGACTTGTAGTACTTTCATCAGGGAACCGGCAAGCTGAGAACGTGGTTAGCGCACTGCGCCTGCGACGCACGCGGGACGGCACATCATCAATTCCCGGATTGATACGGACAGTGACAGACGGACCGGTTGTACGGGAGACCGCAAAGAGCCGTTTGGAGAAGGGAGTGGGGATCCGAGCCATGAAACAGGAGCCTGTGAGTGGGGAAATACGGCCTCATGTGGTATCGGCCGTTGTCCTCGTCGTCGCCGTTTTCGCCGTCTATGCCAAAGCCCTGGGGCATGATTTTCTCCTCAATCTGGACGATGGCAATTATGTGGTCGGGAATGATGCCGTACGCGGATTCACCCTCGATCACCTGAGGGAAGCTTTCACCCGCTTCTACGTCGGTAACTACGCGCCCCTGCACATCGTCTCCTACATGGCTGACTACACTCTGTGGGGCCTTCGCCCGGCAGGATTTCTCTTTACCAATGTGCTCCTCCATGCCCTAAACGGCATGCTTTTCTATCTCTTCCTGGAGCGCCTGAGCGGGAGGAAACTCTGGGGGTTCCTTGCTGCGTTCATATTTCTATTCCATCCCGTGCAGGTAGAATCGGTAGCCTGGATATCTCAACGCAAGAATCTTTTGGCGATGTTCTTCTTCCTGGCCGCCTTTCATTCCTACTTGTCCTATCGAAACAAGGGGACAGGGCAGGGAAGGCTGTTCTACGTCATCTCTGTGGCAACTTTTGTCTTGTCACTTCTCTCAAAATCCGTCGCTGTGATCCTGCCCGTCGTTCTTTTGCTGTTCGACCTTTGTTATGTGAAAAAGGACGAACGCGGCAGATGGCTGGCGGACAAGATCCCCTACGGGATTGCCGCGGCTGCCATTGCCGTGATCGCCGTCATAAGTCAATCGCCCGCATTGGGCGGCGGACGGGTATCCTATTACGGGGGAACCCCGATCTACACCGCGCTTACAATGCCCACGGTCTTCGTCCGTTATCTGGCGCTGCTGCTCTGGCCGGCGCGTCTGAGCGCGCTTTACCTGCCGCCGCTCAAGACCGGCATTGATTTAGCGGTCCTGTTGTCTGCCTCCGTGCTCGTTCTCCTGGCCGTTCTGGGTTGGGGTCTGTATCGCCGGAAGAAGGAGCTCTTCTTCTGGTTCGGCCTGTTCTTTATCGGGTTCCTGCCGGTTTCCCAGATCGTTCCCCTGGTCACGCTGATGAACGACCGCTATATGTATTTCCCGATGCTTGGGGCGGCCGCATGCTTAAGCGCCATGGCGCTCTCCGTCATCGACGGACTCACCGGCTATCGGCGTGCAGTGGCCGCGGGAGCCCTTTCCCTCCTGCTTGTTTCCCTTCCCTGGCGTTCGTGGGAACGTCTTGCGGTATGGCGCAACGACGTGACCCTCTGGACCGATACCGTTGCCAAGGAGCCTGATTCCGAGGACGCCTGGTATAATCTCGGGAAGTCCTACAGCGACGCCGGTCAGAAGGATAGCGCGCTCGCAGCCTATTCCCGGGCGCTTTCGATCAATCCGACCGCGAAGGACATCTTGAACAATATCGGCGGTATCTACATGGACAGGGGGGAAATTCTCACGGCCAGGCCCTTTCTCATGGAGGCCGTATCGTATGACCCCGGGTATTTTCCAGGTCTCATGAACCTCGGGAAGAACTATTATCTCTCGGGAGAGCTCAAGAACGCAGAGGCGACCTTTAAGAGGGCCTTGGCGCTCCAACCGCGATCAGCGCGCGTACTGGCCTCTCTGGGCGACGTATACCTCGGCATGAGAATGCTCGACGCCGCGGCTCTGTATTATCAAAGGGCCGCTGAACAGGGCGGATGGAACGCATATCTTGAATTCAGGCGGGCCGGCCTGGAAGCGCTCTCGGGCCATTCCGCTGAAGCGCTGATGCACCTCGAAGCCGCTCTTCAAATGGGCTATAGGGATCTGGAGAACATCAAGAGGGATCCCGCGCTTGCGTCGCTGCGGCCGCTTCCGGCTTTCCGCCGGCTCTTGAAGGCCTATTTCGGAGAAGCTGCCAGCGAAAGATGATCCGCGCAGGGGGGACATGCTCGCGTCTGCCCGATCTTCTCGATTCCAAAGACCGGCGGGCCACGGTCGCCCTGGAGCCGTCCGCCCATAATCCGTCAGCTGCCGGTCTGGACTCGGGTTCACCGGAGCACGTCAATCAGGAGCTCGCCGTTTGTTCCTTCGGGATGGCCACGCTCCTGAGCGCGTTCATGGGGCCAAAGGCTTTAAGTCGCGCGAGCTGCCGTCCATCCCGGACATAGAGGGATCCGGCAAAGGCGAGGGAGTTGAATGAAATATCCTCGAAATGCTCCCTCGACCGCGGGACGAGCATCATCCACTCGCGCGTCACGAGGAGGCAGTAGGGCATGGATTGGCGAATGAGGCCGGTTTCCGCTGGAGCCGTCATGCCGACTCTCTTCAGCATGGCAGAGTAGAGTTTGAAGGTCTCTTGTGCTGCGCGCCCCGGGTTGGAAACAAGATCCCGGTCCAGGCGTACAAAGGCATGGAGGAAGGGAAATCCCGGCACGAGGCCCGGGTCGCCCGCTTCGGCAAGCAAGGGCTCGATCGGGACTGACGGACCGACCGGAGCCATGGGGAGGGGCACCATCTGGAGGTGCTTGTGCTGCTGGCTTGCTCCAGCCTCGCGGCCGCCGTTGTAGAAGCCGAGACCGTCGTATTCGGCCATGCAGAGCCAGAGAGCCTCGAGGTCTTTCAGGTTCAGCAGGGTGTCCTGATCCTCGAAATGCCGGGTGATGATGAGCAGGTGGCGTTCCATCACATTGAACTTGTTCAGGATCGCCTGGTGCGTATCCGTGATGGAGGCGACGACGAGGTCGTCCTCAGGCGGGAGAAAAACGTTCGCATTCTTCCCTGACACGGTCGCCGCCTCTTGCGCCTTCCGCGCCTCGTCTTTAAGCCGCAGACTCGCCAGGACCCTGACGAAGAACCGGATCCCGCCGTCCTCGATGAACGTATAGTCCGTGGGGACCGGCCTCAGCGCGCCGGTTCCAAGCGCGTGATCCGTGGCCCTCTCGATGCTCCTAAGCAATGTCCCTTTCACGAGAAGCATGGTTGAACTCCCGGTGGAGCGCAGATGAACAACAGGAATGTGAAAACGTACAGAGAAGGGGATTATAGCATACGATGGGGAAAAAGCGAACAGGGCGACGCGCGAATCAGATGCATGGCCCTACTGAGGATCCCCGGAGCGGCCGGACAGGCGTCGGGCTCAATGGAGAGATTTGCCATCTTTTGTCATGCGTAAAATCCCTTGCCGCCTTTGGCCATCTCCACCAGGCATCTCGGCGGCTCGAACCGTTCCCCGTGTTTTTTCGCGTTTCCTTCGAGCTTCTCGACGATGATCTTCGAACCGATCATGTCCGCATACTTGAGAAGACCGCCGCGGAAGGGCGGGAAGCCGATGCCGAAAATAAGCGCCGCATCGAGCAGGTCGGGCCGGTCGACGATCTTGTCTTCGAGGCAGAGCGCGGCCTCTTTGATCATGCGCAGTATTGCCCGGTCGACAACCTCCTCAGGGCCGATCCTTTCTTTGCCCCTTGCTTCCGCCGAAATCCTGCGAGCGAGAGATATGTCCGGCCCGACCCGTCTTCCGCCTTGGTATTCATAGAAGCCCCTGCCGTTCTTCCTGCCGTAATAGCCGTCCCTGTAGAGCGCGCCGAGAAGACCGGAAGGCCTCACGCGCGCCCCCAATCCCTGATGCAGGATCTCGGAGACCTTGTGCGCAATGTCGATGCCGATCTCATCGAGCAGGATGAAGGCGCCCATGGGCATGCCGAACTGGAGGAGCGCCCAGTCGATTTCCTCGATCGCCGCGCCCTGCTCGAGCATCGCGACTGCTTCGCCGAGGTAGGGCATGAGGATACGGTTCACGAGAAATCCGGGGCCGTCGTTCACGACGACCGGCAGCTTCCCGAGCTTGCGTGAGAGCGTCGCGATGGCCGAGACGGTCGGGTCCGATGTTTTTTCGCCCCGCACCACTTCAACGAGCGGCATCCTCTCCACGGGGTTGAAGAAATGCATGCCGACGACGCGGTCGGGACGTTTCGATGCCGTCGCCATCTCTGTGATCGAAAGCGACGACGTGTTCGAGGCAAAGATCGCATCCTCCCGTGCCACAGCCTCGAAATCACGGAGCACGTTCTTTTTGATGTTCATGTCCTCGACCACAGCCTCGACGGCAAGGTCGGCCGTGCCGAAGCCGGTGTAATCCGCGGCTCCGGTGATCCGGTCGAAGCCGTCACGCGCCTGGAGCGCGGTCAGGATCCCCTTCTTCTGCCGCTTGCTGAATATCTGCCAGGCCTCTTTGAGTCCGGCACCCACGGCCTTGGTACTCACGTCCTTCATCCTGACGGCGACGCCTCTTTCAGCAAGGAGCTGGGCAATGCCGCCGCCCATGACGCCGGCGCCGAGGACTCCCGCACGCGATATTCCGTAGTGAGAAGGATGCGGGTCTCTCTTGAGCGTCTCGTTCAAGTAGAAGACGGAGATGAGGTTCTTCGTCACCTCGGTCGGGGCCAGCCGCCCGATCATCTTGGCTTCATTGACATACCCCGCTTCCTTGCCGTGTGCCATCCCGTAGCGGATGGATTCGAGCGCTGCGAGCGGGGCGGGGTAGTTGCCGCGCGTCTCCTTGAGCGCGCTCTTCCTCGCCATCCGGTAGACGAGGGGTCTCGTCAGCGGACTGCCCTCGATCAGCCTGTTGGTGAGCGGATGGCTCGTCCGGACCCTCGCGGGACGTGGTCTCCCGATCGCCTTCTTGGCCGTCGCAAGGGCGACGCTGAGCAGCGTTTCTCTATATGTCACTTCATCGGCAAGCCCTATCTTCCGCGCTTGCTTCGGATAGACCGACTTTCCGCTCAGGATCATGTCGATCGCGTTCGCAAGTCCCACGAGGCGCGGCAGCCTCTGGGTGCCGCCGAATCCGGGGATGATGCCGAGCCTTACCTCAGGCAGCGCGAGAGCGGTCCTCTGGTCGTTGCTGATGACCCGATAGGTACAGGCGAGGGCAAGCTCCAGCCCTCCGCCCATGCACGGGCCGTGGATGGCGGCCACCGTGGGAAAGGGGAGCGCTTCCAGTTTGCTCAAGGTCGCCTGGCCATGGCGCGCGAGCCGTTCGCCCTTCCCGGCGTCGGCAATATCTCGTATCTCGCCGATATCGGCGCCGGCAATGAAGCTTTCCTTTTTGCCGCTCCGGAACACGAGCGCCTTGATCTCCTTCTTCGCGGCAAGTTCGTCGAGCAGGGCGTCGAGCTCAGCCATCACCGACGCGGTGAGCTTGTTGACCTTCTCTCCCGGCAGATCGAAGGTGAGGACCGCGATCCCATCGGTGTTTATCACATAGCTGAAGGCCGACATTGTAGATCCCCTTGACGAGATGTACAGGATAACGCGGCGGTCGGCCGATCCCGGGCTCTCCCCGGATTATCCTGTGACCCCGTCCACTCTCCTTCGCGCTATCGTCTCTCGACGATCATCGCGCCTCCCTGTCCGCCGCCGACGCACATGGTTGCGAGCCCCACGGTCAGGCCGCGGCGCTCCATCTCCTTGAGGAGCGTGAGCACGATCCGGAGTCCCGACGACCCCACGGGATGGCCCACGGCAATGGCGCCCCCGTTCACGTTCATGATGTCACGCCTGAACTCGCCGATCGGCTCCTCGCCCGGCAGATGCTCGGCGAAATACTCCCGGGATACCGCAGCACGCTCCACGGCGATGACCTGCGCGGCAAAGGCCTCGTTCAGCTCGATGAGCTCGATGTCCGTCATCTTCATTCCGGCCAGCTTCAGCACCTTGTGCGTCGCATAGAGCGGGGTGATCCCCATGCGCGAGGGATCGAACGCCGCGAAAGCAACGGCCTTTATGTACCCGAGAGGCTTGTACCCCAGTTCCCTGGCCCTGTCCGCGCTCATGATGAGGGCCGCGGCGGCGCCGTCCGTGACAGGTGACGAGTTTCCCGCCGTGACCGTCCCGTTTTTTCTGTCGAAATAGGGTTTCAGCTTTTCGAGCGCCTCCATGGTCTCGTCCTTCCGAGGCCCGACGTCTTTTTCCAGCGGCTCGAACTTCGGCGGCACATAGAGGGGAATCACCTCATTCTTGAACTTTCCGGCCTCGAAGGCGCGCGTCCAGCGCCGATGGCTTTCGAGGGCGAACTCGTCCTGTTCTCTGCGCGCAATGCCGAAATCCCGTACGAGCACTTCTGCGGTGAGGCCCATGATCAGGCCGGAGATGGGGTCGGTGAGGCCTTCCAGGAGGCCGACGACCGGCAGCAGGTCGCGCGGCCTGAGCGAGACGACGGCTTTGAGCCCTGCGCCGAAGGTCTTTGAGCGCCTGAAAGCGGTGATCGCGTTCTGAAGCCTCTTCGTCATCTGGAAGGAGTAATTCGACATGGACTCCACGCCGCCCACAAGCACGATCTCATTCATGCCGGCGATGATCTGGGCGTAGGCGCTCGCTGCCGCCTGCATGCCTGAGGCGCAGTTCCGCTGCACGCTATAGGCCGGAATGCGTTCTGACAGGCCGGCGCGCAACGCGATGACCCGGGCGATGTTTGCGGCCTCGGCAGGCATTCCCGCATTGCCGACGATCACCTCGTCGATCGCCAGCGGATCGACGCCGGTCCGCATGATGACCTCTTTCACGACGGCAGCTCCGAGATCCACGGCCGGAACGTCCTTGAGCACCGTGCCGGCCTTGGCGTAGGGAGTGCGGAATCCTTCAATGATGACGATGTCTTTCACTTGTTACCTCATCCTTTTTCGATCGATGAACGGATGCGGCCGGTAAACGTCAACCGGTGATCCAGTTTCAAGTCGAGACGTTTGAAATTCGTCATTCACCATCATTAGCTCGGCGCTGCGGGTTCAGGTCTTTATTTTTTTCATCTCCTCATCCCTCAGCACGCGCCTCAATACCTTGCCCACGAGCGTCTTCGGGAGCCGGTCGCGGAACTCGACCTCCTTCGGCACCTTGAACTTCGAGAGCAGCTGCTGGCAGAACTGTATGATTTCCTCGGCGGTCGCGGTCTCGCCTTCCTTGAGCACGATGTACGCTTTGATCTCCTCACCCAGGAACTCCTGCGGGATCCCGACGACGACGGCTTCCTTGACCTTACGGTGCATGAAAAGGACCTCTTCGACTTCCCTCGGGTACACGTTCTCGCCTGCGGTCTTTATCATGTCCTTGATCCGGTCCACGATGGTGAAGTAGCCATCTTCGTCCATCGTGGCGATATCGCCGGTATGGAGCCACCCGCCGCGAAGCGCGTCCGCCGTCTCCTCGGGTTTATTCCAGTACCCTTTCATGACCTGCGGGCCCCTTATGACGAGTTCCCCGGCCTCGCCCACAGGCAGGTTTTTTCGGCCGGTCTCGATGTCCACGATCCGGGCCTCCGTGTCCGGCCAGGGCAGGCCGATGGTGCCGCTCTTCCGCCTGCCGAAGATGGGGTTGGCATGGGTGACGGGCGACGCCTCGGACAGGCCGTAGCCTTCGACGATCCTGGCGTTGGTCAGGCGTTCGAACCGCTCCTGCACTTCGTGCATGAGCGGGCCAGCGCCGCTGATGGCCACCTTCAGGGACGTCAGGTCATGCCTGCGGATCGTGGGGTAGTTGCCGATCGCGAGGTACATGGCCTGGACGCCGGGGAATATCTCCGGCCGGTACTTCTCGATGAAGCGGAGCACCTCCCTGGTATGGAACTTCGGGAGGAGGATCAGTTTCGCCCCGATAAGAATGCCGAGATTCATGGCTATGGTCATTCCGTAGACATGGAAGAAGGGAATGACGCCGAGGATGACCACTTCTCCTTCATTGTGGAGCGTGAGCCAGGCCTTGCTCTGCACCGCGTTCACGACCAGGTTCCGGTGGGTGAGCGCGGCCCCCTTCGGCACTCCCGTTGTTCCTCCGGTGTACTGGAGGAGCGCGGTATCGTCAGGCGAGATGGCCGCGTTTACGGCTGCAGTTGATTCAGGCCTCATGATGGCCCTGAAATCGTAAACCGGGGGGACCCTCCTTACGCTGACCCACTGTTTGTCAATTTTCGCTTTCAGGGGGTACAGCACATTCAGCGGAAACGGCAGAAAATCCCTGATGCCGCAGAGGATCAGGCGCCTGACGCCGGTCCTCGGCAGGACAGCGGAAATGACGGGATAGAACATATCGACGGCCACGAGCGTCTCCGCGCCGCAGTCCCTGAGCTGGACCTCCAGCTCATGCTCGTGGTAGAGGGGGTTTGTCGGGACGGCGACCGCGCCCACGCGAAGCGTCCCGTAGTAGGCGATGACCATCTGCGGGATGTTCGGCAGCATGAGCGCCACCCGGTCTCCCTTCCCGACCCCCAGGCGCGAGAGGGCATGAGCGAAGCGGTTCGCGAGCGCATCGAGCTCCGAATAGACGATCTTCTTCCCGTAGAACAGGAGCGCCGTGTGGTCCGGGAATTTCAGTGCGGTTTGGTGGAGGACCGTCCCCAGCGTTACGTCGGGGTACTTGAGGGTAGGCGGGACGCCTGCTTCGTAGAAACTGATCCAAGGGTGTTCGGTGTAGGACATAACGGCTGCCATGCGGCACCTCCACAGGCGCCACTGATGTCCCCCATGCTCGGTAGACAGGCATACCGGGTATTTCGGACAAGACAGGTCTTCAATTTCTCCTGATTTTATTATAGCATAACCGGACAACGTCCGTTCGGGCCTAGCTCGCCCGGGAGTGGAAACGGCGTCTGTGAGGATTTGGATGGCGGGGCGCGGCGAGTCGTTCCCTGTCGCTCTTCTGCTTCTCTTCGGCGGTCCTCCGGATCTCCCGGACGTACATGCTCTCGTCGGCCCACTCGACGGGGATCTTCTGGCCGATGTACTTTTCGATGTCCTCCAGTGAATAGACGTACTCCTCGTCCGCGAGGCTCATGGCCTTGCCGGTCGCTCCGGCGCGGCCGGTTCGGCCGATGCGGTGCACGTAGTCTTCGGCGTCCTGGGGCAGGTCGTAGTTGATCACATGGGTCACGCTTTCCACGTGAATGCCGCGGCTCGCCACGTCGGTGGCGACAAGGACCGGGAGCTTGCCTTCTTTGAAGTCCGCGAGCAGCCGCAGCCGCTTCTTCTGCACGATGTCGCCGGTGATGGCCGCTGCTCTCCATCCGTTGCGGCTCAGGCGCTCGACGACCATGTCGGCGGCGCGGCGGGTGTTCACGAAGATGAGGCTGCGCTCCGGCGCTTCGTGTTTGAGGATGCCGAGCAGGAGGGATATCTTCTCATGCTTCCCCACGTGATAGAGGACCTGTTCCACGCGCTCCACGGTGACCTTCTCGGGCGTGATCGAGATCTTTTCAGGGAGGTTCATGTGCTCGTAGGCGAGTTCCATGACGCGGTATGACAGCGTTGCGGAGAAGAGCATGGACTGGCGCTTGGTGTAGGGCGGCATCTTCCTGATGAGGTACCGAAGGTCGTCAATGAACCCCATGTCGAACATGCGGTCCGCCTCATCGATGATCAGGTAGCGGGTCTTCTTGAGGCTGTAGATGCGCTGCTTGTAGTAGTCGATCAGCCTACCCGGGGTGCCGATCAGAACGTCGACCCCCTTTTGAAGGGTGACCATCTGCTTCTGGTAGTCGATGCCCCCGTAAACGGCGAGGAAGCGGAAGCCCGTGAACCTGCCGAGCCGTTCTGCTTCGTGGTAGATCTGGTCCGCGAGCTCGCGGGTCGGCGCGATGATGAGGGCCTGCGGAGAGTTCCCCAGGTCTTGGACCGGGTTTCTGATCATCCTGGCGAAGAGCGAGATGAGAAAGGCCGCGGTCTTGCCCGTGCCCGTTTGCGCCTGCGCTGCTATATCTTCACCGCGTACGGCGCGGGGTATCACCGCTTCCTGCACCGGGGTGCACACGGTGAACCCCGCGTGGTCGATGCCCTGTCTCACTTCGTAGGGCAGATCCAATTCACTGAAGTTCATACATCTCCGATCGTTGTTGAGGACAATATGTCAACGAACTGTGTGGCCTAGTATACCATAAGTGTCATGGCGAGACAAAGAGAAATTATGTCCCGCCGTCCTTGTGGAGCGGCGCAGGCGTTCGAAGGTTGACTTTTTAGTCGCATGCTCGAACAGAAAAACATGAATTCTCCAAAAGGGAAGCAGAGCGCCGCGGCGCCCGAGCCGGCCGGTCGTCCGGAAGATACAGGCAGGGAGAGGAAATATGCCGCCTTTTGAAGGGAAATTCTCAAAAAAGTAATTTGGGTATCACCATTTATTTTTTGATGCATTTTTCCTGCTGCTGTTTGGTCTCCACCCGGTCCCGGACGGTGTACCAATAAAAATTGGAAATGCCATAGATTAACCATTAATTTTTTGACCACTATTATTTGCGTCGATTCTGCTGTTGATAAATTGTCTAACCCATCGAAAAATAATTTTTTAATTTTTCCTGTTGACAAAACATACACTCTTGTTGTATATTTGTCCACGAGGTGAACAAAAGTGCTGACAAAACTCTTCTCTTCTACGAGAGCGGAGCTTTTAGGCCTGTTCTTTAACAATCCGGATGACAAGTTCTACTTAAGAGAGATCGCGCGTCACATCGGAAAAGATGCGGCGGGGATCAAGCGGGAACTGGACAACCTGGTCAAGATCGGGCTTCTGGCAAAAGAGAAGCGGGGAGTGCAGAAATACTACTTCGCGAATAAAAGCTCTCCCATCTTCTCGGAGATGAAGGGGCTCATCTTCAAGACCACGGGAGTGCAGGGCGCAATGAAGACGTCGCTGTCCCGGTTGAAGGGCGTCAAGACAGCGTTCATCTACGGTTCATTCGCGAAAGGATCGGAAAAAGAGGACAGCAACATCAATCTCATGGTGATCGGCCAGGCGAACATCACGGAACTGAATGACATGGTGATGGGGCTGGAAGAAAAGCTGAAGAGGGAGATCGATTATCTGGTCTTCGACGAGCTGGAATACCGGAAACGCAAGGACTCCAAGGACCCGTTCATCCGAGAGTTACTGAAAGGCAAGAAGATTTTCCTGGTAGGCAGGGAAGATGAATTATAATGCGCTCAAAGAAATGGGGATCGTTGAGGAACGTACCGCCGAGATCGCCGAGGTCATCGCGCTGGTGACGCGGGCGGAACGGGACTTGGCAACAAGCAGGCTTCTGCTGGACAAGGATGTTGAGTGGGCGTTTGTTGCCTCCTATCAGGCAATGGCCCGTTCAGCGAGGGCGCTCATCCTGTCCGAGGGGTTCAGGCCCAAGGGGGTCAGGAGCAGGGATGCGCACAAGACCGTGGTAACGGCGTCGGGCGTCATCCTCGGGGAACAGCACAAGAGCATGATCAACAAATTCGACCGCATGCGCAGAAAATACCAAAGCTTCATGGAAGAGGCAGGACGCGTCATATCCAAGTACGAGGCAGGACAGGCGATAAAGGACGCCGAGGAGTTCCTCGCCTTGGTGAACGGCAGGATCAAGGAAAAGTACTCGCAGATGTCCTTGCTGAATGATGTCCCTCAGCTTGTTTCAAGATAAGGCCGCTTGAGTAAAAACGCGGTATGCCGAAAGGGGGTGGACAAATAATGGCAGCCAAGAAGAAGGCCAAGAAGAAGGCAAAGAAGAAAGCCACCAAGAAGAAGTAGCTTTCATACGGTGTCCCAAGACGCGGGACCGCCGGGGGCTTGATGCCCCCGGCGTATTTAAGACAACCCATCACCACGACCGATGTGCGGGCTTCATACATAATCTCATTTTCATCCTTATATCCCATGATGAAAGGGGGTGAAGATACATGGCGACGAAGAAAGCCCCGGCAAAAAAGGCGAAAAAGACCACAAAGAAGAAATAACTTGGCCCGGCCCTCACAGGTCATAGAGTCCGATGATGGCATTGAAGCTCTACCACGAAGAAGGTCTTCGTGGTTTTGTTTTTGAGAAGAGGATATACGGATGCGGCGCGTTCTCCCTGCAGGAGGGCCTGCGCGGCGGAAGAAGACAGCACCATGCGTAAACGGAACTACATGAAGGTTCAGCGCAGTCGCAGGACCGTGGGCAGGAAAAGAGTGCTCTTCGCGGCAGGTATCCTTCTTGCCCTCTATCTTCTGACGTCGTACACCCTGGGCGAAATGGGGCTGGTGAAGTATTACCGGATGAAGGTGCAGTATAACGCTCTCACCGAAGAGATCGCGACGCTCAGGCAGGATAACGCCAGACTGATTCGCGACGTCCACGCCCTCAAGACCGACCCCGCCTGCATCGAGAGGATCGCACGGGATGAACTGGGACTTGCGCGGCAGGGGGAGATAGTGTACTATTACGACAAGCCCTGAAGGGAATAACCCCAAACCGTAAGTTCCAGGGTGCTAATAATCAATGAGGAGGAGCGCACGGGCGCGTTCCGGCGACAGTTTACTGGTGCTTTGGGACTGCCTGCAATCTGATTCCTTAAGCGTGATCATTCTCCTTAGGCCATGTCCGACTATCCCCTCTCCATAGCCTTCGTCTGGCATATGCACCAGCCCTATTATAAGGATGATATCACCGGCTCCTACATCCTCCCCTGGGTGCGCATGCACGGGATCAAGGACTATTACGACATGCCCGCGCTCCTGAACGATTTCCCCGACATTCATCAGACCTTCAATCTCGTCCCGTCCCTGCTGAAGCAGATCCAGGACTACGTGGACAATGACGCCACGGACAAGTTCCTCGACCTCGCGCTCAAGCCGGCAGACGACCTCACGCATGACGAAAAGATTTTCTTGCTTCGAAACTCCTTCATGGCCAACTGGGACACCATGATCAGGCCGTACCACGGATACTGGCAGCTGCTCGACCGGCGCGGCACCAGCGTCTCGCCCATCGACCTCCAGAACGCAACACGGTATTTCACGACACAGGACTACCTCGACCTCCAGGTCTGGTTCAACCTGACCTGGTTTGACCCGCTCTTCAAGCAGACCGATCCATTCCTCAAGGGGCTCATCGAGAAGGGGACGGAGTTCACCGAGGAGGAGAAGGCCCTGCTCATCCAGAAGCAGCGCGAAATCATGGCCCTCATCATCCCGGGATACCGCCGGCTCGCGGAGCTGGGCAGGATCGAGCTCACGACCACGCCCTTCTATCATCCCATCTTGCCGCTCCTGTACGATACGGACATCGCGAAGGAGGCCTCGCCGGACATCCGCCTCCCCAGCGCCCGCTTTGCCCATCCTGAAGACGCCAAGGCACAGACCGATCGCGCGATCCAGTACCACGAGAAGCTTTTCGGCTCACGGCCCGCGGGCATGTGGCCCGCGGAAGGGTCTGTGGCGGAGGAGATCATCCCGCTCCTCGCCGGCGCGGGTATCAGGTGGATCGGGACGGACGAGGGGGTGCTCGCCCGCTCGCTCGGTATTCACATTGATAGGGACTTTGGCGGAGTGATGAAGAACCCGGAGGTACTCTACACGCCGTATCTTGCGGGAAAGGGCGAGACGCGCCTCTCCGTTGTGTTCCGCGATCACACGCTCTCGGATCTCATGGGATTCGTGTACTCCAAATGGGATTACAAAAACGCCGTGCACGACCTCATCGCCCGGCTCCAGCGCGTGCGGAAAAGCGTCGCCGACGCACCGCACCTGGTCTCTATCATCCTTGACGGCGAGAACGCCTGGGAGTACTACCAGAACGACGGCAGGGATTTTTTCCTGTACCTCTATGAACGCCTGAGCGGGGAGCCGGGCCTCCGTTGTGTGACCGTGGGAGAGTACCTCAAGGAGCACCCGGCGCGGGCGAGGATCGAACGGCTCCACGCGGGCTCATGGATAAACGCGAATTTCCGGATATGGATCGGCCATGAAGAGGACAACCGGGCGTGGGACCTGCTCTCGCAGACCAGGGACGCCCTCACGGATTATGCATCACGGGACGGCGATCCTGAAAAGATCGCCAAGGCATGGGAAGAGATCTATATCGCCGAGGGCAGCGACTGGTGCTGGTGGTACGGGGATGATCACTTCTCCGAGAACGACGAGGAGTTCGACCTTCTGTTCAGGACGCACCTGATGAACGTCTACCACATGATCGGCCAGGATGTGCCGGACGAGCTCCAGATATCCATCCTGCGCGAGGACCGGCAGGCGCTGCCCACGGTGGAGCTCACCGCGTTCATCACCCCCACGATCGACGGACAGGTGACCAACTATTTTGAATGGCTTTCCGCGGGATTCTACGACGTGAGCCAAGGCGGGGAGACCATGCACCGCGGCACCTCCATCATCCAGCACATCTATTACGGCTTCGACCTGAAGAACATGTTCATCAGGCTCGACCCGAGCCAGAGCCTCAAGGACGAAAAGGTGTCGGACCTGGCGTTCTTTATCAATTTTTTGAACCCCAAGGGGATGGACGTGGAAATAAGGGTCGTGCCGCAGGAAAGGCGCGTGAGCGCCGTGCTTTTCCGCGGGGAGAACAGCTCGCGGAAGCAGGCCGCCGTGATTCACACTGTGGCCGCCAACGAGATCCTCGAGCTCGCGCTGCCCTTCGATCTGCTCGGTATGAGGCCGAACGACGAGATCCAGATGTTCGTGACCGTGGAGCGTTCAGGTTCCGAGGTCGAGAAGTGGCCGTTCCGCGGGTATATTCAGTTCAAAGTGCCGACCGATGATTTCGAAGCCATGATGTGGCAGGTGTGACCGGATCGCTGCGGAGCGCAGCTCGTTTTGATTTCAATCATCATCATAGAGAGGGGACGAATACATGCTGAACAGGCCCTGGCCATGGATCGTTGCGGTAAGTGTCGCCCTACTCGCGGCAGCAGGTTGCAAGGTTTACGAGCAAAATCCCCCGGCCCCGGTCCCCTTGGTATCTCTCTCGGTGTCGCCGGCCGACTCGAGCGTCGCTCCGGGGACGACCGTGCAGTTCACAGCCACCGGGACATTCGCGGACAACAGCAAGCGGAACGTGACAACATCGGTTGCCTGGGATTCATCGGATAAGGGGATCGCCACCATAAACACACAGGGGCTGGCAACGGCCGTGACCATGACCACCGGTTCCACCGTGATCAGTGCCGTTTCAGGCGGCATTACGGGAACAACCACGCTTACCACCTCTCATGTCGCTTCGATCGCGGTCACGCCGGCAGCGCCGCCCTGCATCGCTCCGGGGACGACCCAGCAGTTTGCCGCCGGGGGGACCCTCAATGACGGCGCGCAACAGGACCTGACGTCATTCGCGACATGGACCTCGCTGGATACCTCGGTCGCCACGGTCAGCGATACGACGGGTTCAAAAGGTCTGGCCACCGCAGTTGCTCCAGGTACGGCCAATATTCAGGCGACGTATGATTCTGTCTCCAGTTCAGCATCACTCAGTTCGTCCGCGGTGGCGTCAATCGTAACATCACCGACCGGCACGTCTATCCCCAAAGGGATAACGGAGCAATTCACCGCGATCGGGACGTTATCGGGCGGCTGCAACATACAGGACGTCACGTCGTTGGCAACGTGGGGCACATCGAGTACGGCGGTCGCCACGGTGAGTGATAAACCGGGTTCAAAGGGACTGGTCACAGCCGTCGATATCGGCACTGCCACCATTTCGGCGACCATTGATGCGGTCCCCTCTACTTCAGCGACGCTCACGGTCACCCAGCCGGTACTCGAGTCGATTGAGGTGACGCCGTCGAACCAGAGCGTTGCCCTCGGGCTGACCCAGCAATTTATCGCGACGGGGATCTTTTCGGACGGCACCAAGCTGAATATCACCTCATCGGTTACCTGGAATTCTACGGACACCGTGGTTGCGATCGTCAGCAATGCAACAGGATCAAACGGGCTTGCCACGTCTCAGTCCGAGGGAACGACCACCATTACGGCAAGCTTTTCAGGAATTACCTCAAATAACGCAGCTCTGACGATAACCCCGGCTGAGCTGAGATCCATCATGGTAACACCCGCGTCCGCCAACGTTCCCCTTGGGACAACCTTCTCATTTCAGTTCTCGGCAACGGGAACTTTTACCGACTCGAGTACGCAGAATTTGACAACATCGGTCACGTGGTCTTCTTCGAATGTATTTGTTGCAAGCATCAGCAATACGTCTGGCTTTCAGGGTCAGGCCAATCCCTTAAACATCGGAACGACGACGATCACCGCCACTTCAGGGAGCATCTCCGGTACCGCTGTGCTTAATGTCACGTCATTTTAGTGCACCTTTTCCGGCATGATAAGTGTGCCTTGCTGCTCTCGCGCAGTCCCTATGGCCATATCGCCGGGGACCTGTTCGGTCTGAGCAAAACTGCAAAGTGGCTGGTTCCTTCCCATCCCCCCTCACGGGGCTGATTTTTATCTGTCTTTAGATTCAAAACTTCCCCGATATTTTCTTGACAAGATAAAGGGTTTTTGTATAATAGCACTCTATTTTTCTATCCTTCTTTCCGATTTGTCCGGGCAGGGGCAATCATTGACATTTCAGGAGCTTATACTCACCTTACAGCAGTTCTGGGCCTCGAAGGGCTGCGTCATTCACCAGCCCTATGACACCGAGGTCGGAGCCGGGACTTTCCACCCGGCAACGTTCCTTCGCGTCTTAGGACCCGAGCCGTGGAAAACAGCCTATGTCCAGCCTTCACGCAGGCCCACGGACGGCCGCTACGGCGAAAACCCGAACCGCATGCAGCACTACTACCAGTTCCAGGTGATCCTCAAACCCCACCCGGAAAACGTCCAGGATCTGTACCTCGAAAGCCTCGTCAGCCTTGGCATCAATCCCCGGAAACACGACATTCGCTTTGTCGAGGATGACTGGGAGTCGCCGACGCTCGGCGCCTGGGGGCTCGGATGGGAGGTCTGGCTCAACGGCATGGAAGTCACCCAGTTCACCTATTTTCAGCAGGTGGGCGGCATCGACCTCAAACCCGTTTCCGCCGAACTCACCTACGGCATCGAGCGGCTCGCCATGTATCTTCAGGGTGTGAACAATGTCTTTGATCTTGAGTGGGCGAGAGGCGTGAAGTACGGCGATATCCACCACGATACTGAAGTGCAATTCTCGAGGTACAATTTTGAGCTGTCGGACCGGGAGATGCTCTTCCGCCAGTTCGAGTCCTATGAACGGGAGTGCGAGAAGCTCATCGGGGCCGGCGTCGTGCTGCCCGCCTATGACTACTGCCTCAAGTGCTCGCACACGTTCAACCTGCTCGACGCGGCGGGTGCGATCAGCGTGACCGAGCGCACGGGCTACATCGCCCGCGTGCGGAAGCTGGCCCGCGCCTGCGCGCATGCGTACCTGGCCGAGCGGGAGGCGAAGGGGTTCCCGTTGCTGAAAAAGTAGGGGGCGGGGAAACAGGCGCCGGTCTTTCTCTCTCGCGCCCTGTGCACTCTCCGAGGAAAACAGAGTTTTGGATTGTTGGGGTGTCTTTTGGCAAAAGAATTCTTATTAGAGGTTGGGACCGAAGAGATTCCGTCCCGGTTCATTTCTCCGGCTCTGGAGAAGATGAGGGAGCTCTTTGCCGCGCTCCTGGCCTCGGGCCGCATCACGAACGAGGCCGGCTCGATCCAGACTTTCGGAACGCCCCGCCGCCTCGTGCTCTTTGCGCCACAGCTCGCCGAGCGGCAGCAGGACATCTCGAAAGAAGTCGTCGGCCCTCCGAAAAAAGTTGCCTTCGGCGCTGACGGCAGTCCCACGAAGGCGGCGACGGTCTTCGCTGATAAGAATGGGATTCCCGTCAGTGCGCTTGAGGTCAAGTCCACGGACAAGGGCGAGTACATGGTCGCCCGCATCGATAAAAAAGGCGGCGATACCGCGGACTGGCTCAGTCAGGCGCTGCCGGGGTTCATCCTTTCCATCCCGTTCCAGAAGACCATGCGCTGGATGGACAAGGACATCCGCTTCGCCCGGCCGATCCACTGGATACTTGCCCTCTGGGGCGGTTCTGTGGTAAATTTTGAACTGAACGGCATCAGGAGCGGCAACCTTTCGCGCGGTCACCGGTTCATGAGCCCCGGGGCTTTCATAGTGAAGGACTTCAAGACCTACAGCACGCAGACAGAGCCGAACTCCGTTGTCATCGATCCCGAGGTCCGGAAGCAGAGGATCGTGAAGCAAGCCCGGGAACTGGCCCAGGCAAAGGGCGGCACGGTGCTCGATGACCCCGGGCTCGTGGAGGAAGTGGCGAACCTCGTGGAGTACCCGGTGGCGGTCATGGGCTCCTTCAGCAAGGAATATCTCAGAGTGCCGAAAGAGGTCCTGATCACGGCCATGCGGGAGCACCAGCGCTATTTCAGCGTGGCGGCTTCCGACGGCGATCTCCTTCCCTGTTTCATCACGATCAGCAACACCCGCGCCGAGGACATGGAAGTCGTGCGCGCCGGAAACGAGCGGGTGCTCGCGGCGCGGCTCTCGGACGCGGCCTACTTCTTCGATCACGACGTGAAGCAGCCGCTTGCCGACCGGGTCGAAGGGCTCAAGAAGGTCACCTACCAGGAAAAGCTCGGCACGGTCTATGACAAGATTGAGCGGGTGAAGGCGCTTTCGGCCTATCTCGCCGGCCACCTGGACGCCGACAAAAACGTCTCGGAGAGGGCTGCCTATCTATGCAAGGCAGACCTGCTCACCGGCATAGTAGGCGAGTTCCCCAAGCTCCAGGGCGTGATGGGAAGGCAGTACGCCCTCATCTCGGGCGAGGACCCGCGCGTCGCGGAGGCCATCCTTGAACACTACCTGCCTCGTTATGCCGGCGACAAGCTGCCGGCATCACCCGAAGGCGTGTGCGTCGGGATCGCGGACCGGATCGATTCGATCACGGGATGCTTTTCGGCGGGCCTTATCCCGAGCGGTTCCGAGGACCCCTACGGTCTGCGCCGTCAGTCCGTGGCCATCCTGAACATATTGATGGAACGGGGGCTTCGGCTCTCGCTCTCTGACTTGATCTCCACAGCGTGCAGGCAATACAGGCTCAAGAAGAAAGATGCCGCGACGGTCGGATCCGGAACGCTCGACTTCTTCCGTCAGCGGCTGGCGGGCATGCTCGCGTCGGAGGGGCTCCGCAGCGATATCGTGGACGCTGCGCTGTCCGTCGGATTTGACGATCCGCTCATCGGGAGGGAGAAGGTGCGGGCGCTCGATGCCCTGCGGACTTCGGAAGATTACCAGCCGCTGGTCACCGCTCTCAAGCGGGCGGGCAATATCCTTCCTAAAGAGTTCACGGGCACGGTCAAGAAGGGCCTCCTGAAGCAGGAGGCGGAGCAGGGCCTCTATGCCGCTTATATGGAGATCAGGGACCGGGTGATGGAAAAGACGTCGAAGCTCGACTTTCGGGGAGCGCTCGCCGATATCGCATCGCTCAGAAGGCACGTGGACGCTTTCTTCGACACGGTCATGGTCATGGACAAGGACGCCGAGGTGAAGAACAACCGTCTGGCGCTCCTCGCGGGCATCACCGGGCTCTTCTCGGGCATCGCGGACTTCTCGCGACTGGTGCTCGGCACGGAAGAATCAAAAAGCTGATGGTCTCGAAGTACGAAGATACAAGGGAGACGGAGAAGCGCCAAATTACGCGTGACTGCCGGCTCTTTGCTGAGCCGCCATGTTGAATCCGGTTGTTGTCTGTCATCCTGTAATTCGGTCTCTTATTGTCCTTGTGTCCGAGTGTCTTTGCGGCTGAAAAAATTAAACGGGAAACTATTTCCAGGGAGGATAGTCAGATGGCTACGGAGAAGAAATATGTCTACTTTTTCGGAAGCGGAAAGGCCGACGGGACAGGCACGATGAAGGACCTGCTCGGCGGCAAGGGAGCAGGCCTTGCCGAGATGACGAACGCCGGCGTACCGGTCCCGCCGGGATTCACCATCACTACCGAGGTCTGCAACCTGTTTTACGATCTCGACAAGCAAGTCCCGGACGGGCTCGACGCCGAGATGCGGGAGTACATGGGCAAGGTCGAGGGTTCGGTCGGCAGCTACCGGTTCGGGAACGTGGATAAACCCCTGCTCGTCTCCGTGCGGTCAGGCTCCAAGTTCTCGATGCCCGGCATGATGGACACGGTGCTGAACCTGGGGTTGAATGACCAGACGATCCAGGGTCTCATCCGGCTTTCCGGCAATGAGCGCTTCGCCTGGGACGCATACCGCAGGTTCATCCAGATGTTCGGCAACGTGGTGATGGGCATCGAGAAGGACGTGTTCGAGCACATCATCCACGAGGTGAAGAGGAAGAAGAAGGTGAATCAGGACATCGATCTCACGGCCGAGGACCTGATGGGTCTCGTCGCCAAGTTTAAGGCCAAAGTGAAGCAGCTCATGAAGCGTGACTTCCCGCAGGATCACTGGGAGCAGCTCACTATGGCGCGCGATGCGGTCTTTGGATCGTGGAACAACCCGCGCGCCATCACCTACCGCAGGCTGAACGATATTCCCGGAAACCTCGGGACCGCCGTGAACGTCCAGGCCATGGTCTTCGGCAACATGGGCGATACCTCGGCAACGGGCGTCGGGTTCACCAGAAATCCGTCAACGGGCGTAAAGGAGTTCTACGGCGAGTACTTGACGAACGCCCAGGGAGAGGACGTGGTTGCCGGCATTCGCACGCCGCACCCCATTGCGGACCTCGAGAAAGAGATGCCGCAGGTGTACCGGCAGCTCCGCGACATCACGACCAGGCTCGAGAGGCACTACCGCGATGTGCAGGACTTCGAATTCACGGTGCAGGAAGGCACGCTGTTCATGCTCCAGACCAGAACGGGCAAGCGCACTGCCCATGCAGCGGTCAAGATCGCAGTCGATATGGTGAAGGAGGGGCTCATCACAAAGGAAGAGGCCGTGCTCCGCGTCGAGCCCGCATCGCTTGACCAGCTCCTTCATCCCATCATCGATCCCAAGGCAAAGATCCAGGTGGTCGCCAAAGGGCTCCCGGCGTCGCCGGGGGCGGCTTCGGGAAAGGTCGTATTCACCGCCGATGAGGCAGTGCAGCACGCGAAGAAGGAGAATGTCATCCTCGTCAGGCCCGAGACCACGCCCGACGATATCCACGGCATGGACGCCTCCAAGGGCATCCTCACGGCGCGCGGCGGCATGACCTCGCACGCGGCCGTGGTCGCGCGCGGCATGGGCAAGCCCTGCGTCGCCGGTTGCGAGTCCATCAGGGTCGACCTGAAGGCCGGGAAATTCTCGGTCGGCAATGTTACCGTGAAAATGGGTGACAGCATAACCATCGACGGCGGCACCGGCCGCGTTATCCTCGGAAAGGTCCCGACGGTGGAACCCAGGGTCAGCGGTGATTTCGGCACGCTCATGCAGTGGGTCGACGAGGTGCGCACCCTGGGCGTGCGCGCCAACGCCGACATCCCGCGGGACGCCAAGGCGGCGCGGCAGTTCGGCGCCGAGGGCATCGGCCTCTGCCGCACCGAGCATATGTTCTTCGCCGGGGACCGGCTGCCAATCGTGCAGCAGATGATCCTCGCCGACACGACCGAGGCGCGCGAGAAGGCGCTGTCGAAGCTCCTCCCCATGCAGCGTTCGGATTTCAAGGGCCTCTTCCAGGCCATGGCGGGCTTCCCGGTGACCATCCGGCTCCTGGATCCCCCGCTACACGAGTTTCTGCCGAAGCGCGAGGATCTCATGGTCGAGATCGCCGTGATGCAGGCGAAGAAAGCGCCCAAGGCGTCCGTCACGAGGAAGCAGAAGCTCCTGCACCGCGTGGAAGAACTGCACGAGTTAAATCCCATGCTCGGCCATCGCGGCTGCCGCCTCGGCATCGTGTATCCCGAGATCACGCGCATGCAGACCCGGGCCATCATCGAGGCCGCCTGCGACCTCGCGAAGAAGGGCAAGAAGATCGTGCCCGAGATCATGGTGCCGCTCGTGGGCCTCAAGAAGGAGCTCCAGAACCAGAAGGACGTCATCAAAGCCGCGGCCGACGAGGTGATGAAGAAGAAGGGAGTCAAGGTCGACTACATGGTCGGGACGATGATCGAGCTGCCGCGCGCGGCGGTGATCGCCGACGAGATTGCGAAGGAGGCCGAATTCTTCTCCTTCGGCACGAACGATCTGACCCAGACCACCTTCGGCTTCAGCCGCGACGACGCGGGCAAGTTCATCAATTACTACACCGAGAACAACATCATGGAAAAGGACCCCTTCCAGACACTGGACCAGGAGGGCGTGGGCCAGCTCATGAAAATGGGCGTGACCAAGGGCCGTTCCACCAGGCGGGACCTCAAGGTCGGCATCTGCGGAGAGCACGGCGGCGACCCGGCGAGCGTGGAGTTCTGCTTCAAGACGGGGCTCAACTACGTGAGCTGCTCGCCCTACCGCGTGCCGATCGCCAGGCTTGCGGCGGCGCAGGCCAAGCTCAAGGAGAAGGGCCTCGGCGGGTCCGTGTCGAAATAATAATGAACGGGCAATCGATAAGGCGGCGTAAGCCGCCTTTATTTTTTTATTGAGGAAGCGTTTTTTAACCGCTGCGGGCGCGGGGGAATGTTTGATCGAGGCGGTATCCGCGGAGAACCCTGAACCGATTTCCCCCCCTTTGCGCACGTCCCAGGAAACCAATGAGTTCGATTGACGAAAATTATATGCGCATGGCCCTGCGGCTGGCGGAGAAGGCCAGGGGCAGGACGAGCCCGAACCCGATGGTAGGAGCCGTCGTCGTGAAAGGCGGCAGGGTCATCAGCAGAGGCTATCACCGGAGGGCCGGCGAACCCCATGCCGAGGCCATTGCGCTCAAGAAAGCGGGAGCGGCGGCCAAAGGCGCCACGCTTTATGTCACGCTCGAGCCCTGCTCGCATACGAACAAGCGCACTCCGCCCTGTTCTCCGGTCGTCATAAAGAGCGGGGTGAAAAGAATCGTGGTCGCGATGATCGATCCGAACCCCCACGTCTCAGGCGGCGGGGTCAAGGCCCTTCGGTCCGCTGGTATCGAGGTCGTGACGGGCGTGCTTGAAGCAGAGGCCAAGAAGCTGAACGAGATCTTCATCAAACATGTTACCGCCGGTATGCCCTTCGTCACGCTCAAGATCGCGCAAACCCTGGACGGCAAGATCGCGACTGCCTCCGGGGAGTCGAAGTGGATTACCGGGAAGGAAGCGCGGGAGGAGGGGCACCGGCTTCGCGACACCCATGATGCAATTCTCGTCGGCATCAATACCGTCCTGAAGGACGATCCGGCGCTGACCTGCAGGATCCCCGGCGGCCGTGATCCTATTCGCGTTATCGTCGATACCAGGCTGAGAACCCCGCTGAACGCGAAGGTGATCGCTCAGAGGTCGTCTGCAAAAACATACATCGCCACGCTCCCCGGACCGCCGAAGGAGAATTTCAGCAAGCTTCTGGCTGCCGGCGCCGAGATACTGATAGCCAGGGGCACGAGAGGCCATATCGACCTGAGGTCCCTCATGAAGATGCTCGTGAGATTCGGCGTCACCTCGGTGCTCATCGAAGGAGGCGCCGAGGTGAACGCTTCGGCCCTGAGATCCGGCATCGTCGACAAGGTCGTGATGTTCATCGCGCCCGCGATCATGACCGGCAGGGATTCGCTCTGCTCGATAGGGGGCATATCGCCAAAGAAACTCGGCCACGCTATCAGGCTCGCGGATGTCACGTCGCGTTTTGTCGGCCGGGACCTGATGGTCGAGGGGTATATCAGGTAACCACGGGCCCCTGTTATCCTTTCGGGAACAATATCCCCATGCCTTTTTCCGCATCCGACATCAAAGAAGCCCTGAAGGGCGATGAGATCAGCCACGTGCTCCTTGACATGGACGGGACGCTGCTGGACAAATATTTCGACGATTATTTCTGGGAGCATCTCGTCCCGGAGAAGTACGCGGACCGGCACGGCATGACGTTCGGGAAAGCAAAGGAGGATCTCCTCAAGAGATACAAGTCGCACGAGGAGACGCTGAACTGGACTGACATCGATTTCTGGTCAATGGAGCTCGGGCTCGACATCCTGGCGCTCAAGGAGCAGATACGGCACCTCATCGAGGTGCATCCCCATGTAGAGGATTTCCTTAAGATGATGATGTCCCGAAGGAAGAAGGTCTACATCGCCACCAATGCCCACTATAAGGTGCTGGACATGAAGCTCAGGAAGACCGACCTTGGAAAATACCTGACCGGCTCCATCACTTCGGATCAGTTGGGCTCACCGAAGGAGAAGCTGGAGTTCTGGCAGCAGGCCGAGAGGCGGCTCGGGTTCCGAAGGGAGCATACCCTGTTCGTGGACGATACGCTGGCTGTCCTTGCCACGGCAAAAGGATACGGCATCAAGTACGTCCTCTACAAGGCTCTGGGCAATTCCAAGGTGAAACCCGGCACCTCTCGAGAGTTCCCGACGATCCTGGATTTCAATGAGCTGATGTGAACAGCCGTTTGCCTTTCTTGCAACGAACGATTCTCCCCCTACCAGTAACTGTAAGCAAACATATTCTTTCCGGCCTCGCGGAGCATCCTCAGGAGATAAAATCTCGAGTCGGGTTATCATCAGGAACGAACTGGCGGCGGGAGAATCTCATTGCGACTTTTCTACATGCTGTGGATAAGATACAGGAGCAGGAACAAGCCGATCACTATGACCGACATGGCGAGGAGCACGCTCAAAACGGGCGAAGGCACGTACGTATCATCATCGATCTGGCGCTCGACCTTCTTATATCTGATGAATGCGAGCACTCCCATGAGCATGCCCAGCCCCACCAGGAGGATCCCGATGAGGGAGGAGTATCCCGGGGCGGGCGGCGTGGCCTGTTTTCCCATGTAATACGCCATCTGCTTCACGAAGAGCGAGAACTTCTCGACGACGAACCCGAATGCCATGACGGCAATGCTCGTTCTGATCCAGGCGAGGAATGTCCGCTCATTCGCCATATGGACGCGGCGGTTGTGGCCACCCTTCGATTCTTTTTCTTCTCGCGCTTCCGGCGCCATGCGCTCCTCCCGCCCGGGGACCCGTTACCCTGACATGAATTTGAATATGCCGCTTCTGATCATTTTCACGGCAAAGGCTGCCAGGATCAACGACGCAACCTTGGCAAAGGCGCGGGAGCCGCTTAAGCCCATGAACCTGATGATCCTGTCCGCCTGCGCGAATATGACCCACGCGATGAACAGGTTGACGACAAGGGAAAGGATGACGGGAAGGTAGCCGTTCGTGCCGACCAGGACGAGGGCTGTCGTGAGCGTTCCCGGCCCCGCGATGAGCGGCGTGCCGAGCGGCACCACGCCGAATTCCGGACCCCGTTCCAGCTGCCTCTCGCCTGCCCGGACCACGTCGGTAATGGCGATGATCAAGAGCACGACGCCGCCGGCGATCATGAAATCCTCGACCAGTATGCCTAAGGCATGGAAGACCGCCCGTCCCACCAGGATAAAGCCCACCGCCACCAGAAACGCGGTGATGATGGACTGGCGCACGATCCTTGTCCGCTCCTCTTTCTCCATGCCTTCCGTCATGCCCACGTAGAGGGGCAGCGTCCCCGGCGCGTCCAACGCCACCATGATCGGGATGAAGCTCAGCAGAAATTGTTTCAGCAGTTCCATAGTATCCAGTCAGGGCAATCCGTTCCATGTGATGTGAACACGTCTTGCGGCCGTGCACACAGTATAGCCGATATTACATGACGTGTCCAGCTTCAGAAACCGCGCTGGCGCATTGCATGCTCCGTCGCCGCCCCGCAAAAAATTGAGATAGGGATATGCGTAACAGGCTTGCTCAGCTGATGATCATGCTTTCCGTTTTTAAAAGGAAAATGACTGCACGGCTCGGCACAGACTTTGCAATGATTTTCTTTCATTCACATGAAATTGCAATTATATATTTTTATCAAACCTTGACTAGAATGATTCTAATTTGCTATATTTGATTTAGTTTTTTAACGGCCATTTTCATCCACAGAGAAGGCAAAATAACAAAATAATGCAATTTCACCGATGATGGTCCCGGAGATGTACAATCAGTTGCACCTTCTTTAATAATGAACGGTCATTTCTCAATGTAGGAAGTCCGGAAAAATAATGTTTATAAGTGAGGTATTAACGGAACAATAGATATCACGTTCTTCGTTTCATCCAATCCCGAATCATTTTTAAGAAGTGTTTTCAATGAAGTCCCGAAAAAGCCAAACCCTCCGTGAGGAGGATGCGGAAAGCCGCGGGTCTTCTTAATTTGAAGATGGCCGAGCCGCCGAAGGATGCAATCGTTTGGCATGTTCGGCTATTTTTGTTTTGAAAGGAGGCGATGCCTATAGATTTAGCAACTCTTTGCCAGAAAATGAAAAAAATTGAACAGAGGAACGGTGGAAAATGTTTCTTCAAAGATGCGAAAGGAGGTGCAGCATAATAATCATTAAATTAAGGTGAGGCAGCAGAGGCTCTTGGGAAGTCAACAGTACCATGAGGGTTTTTCAGCAAGAACGGAGGGTAGTATGATGGCGAGACGATTTATAAAATGCGTAACGGTCTTTGTTGCTGCGCTCGCTCTGGTTTGCGGGTTCGGTGTCAACTTTGCGAAGGCCTTCTATCAAAGCCCGCAAATCCCGCTCTACCAGATGACGCTGCGCGGCGTCGAGACTATCCCGGTGGCCGCACCGGATTCCCTTCCCGCACCGGTCACAGGGGTAACCCATTACTCGATCAACATAAATCAGTTTCAAGACAACCTCACCCCGAATTTGGGCCCGACGACCCTTTGGGGCTACGATCCCGTCGTCAAGCTCGTTCCTGGCACTACTCAGCATCATCTCGGCGGGATCATCGTTGGAAAGAAGGGAGTGCCGATACAGATAACTTTCACCAACAATCTGCCAGGCGTGAGTCCCATTCCGATCGACATTACCATTCCTGGGGCAAACCAGGATCAGGACCGCGCTGCCGTCCACTTTCACGGCGGCCATGTCCCCTGGATAAGCGACGGCGGCCCCTTTGACTGGTTCACGCATGACGGCAAACATGGCCTTAGCTTCCTGAACAACGTGCTGAACCCGGGTGCGGCCCCTAATCAGGCCGAGTACTATTACCCCCTGGACCAGAGCGCCAGGTTCGGATGGTATCACGACCATGCATGGGGCATCACCCGTACGAATGCGTACGCAGGGGTGGCCTCCGGGCTGATCATCCGCGACGACTTTGAGAAGGGTTTGATCAGCAAGGGTCTGCCGAATTACATCGAGCTCGGCGGTAATGAAATCCCCCTCATTTTCCAGGATAAGATATTCGTGGGCTCGGATATCATGACTGCTGATCCTACATGGACCGGAGTTCAGTCCTCCGGAAGTCTCTGGTACGCACATACCTACGAAGCGAACCAGGCGGACGGCACCGGCCGGTGGGACCTCGGGCCAATCCTGACGACTCCGCCGCCGGATCCGTCTGTCGTTGCCGAGTTCTTCGGCGATACAATGCTGGTTAACGGCACGGCTTACCCGACAGCAACTGTTCAGGCGCGCCGCTATCGTCTGCGCATCCTGAATGCCTGTAACGCCCGGTTCCTTAACCTCCAGCTCTATATCGCTGACAATAGTCCTGAGGGGATCACATTGGTAAATGGTGCTCCGACCAACAAGCCGTTTATTAACGCTGCAACCAAGGCTGCATCCTTCCTGCAGTTAGGCACTGAGGGCGGCTTCCTGGCCAAGCCGGTTACCGTCCCCTCGAACCAGCCGATGATTTTCTTGCCCGGTGCGATCGATCCGGTTACGGGACAGGCGAACCCATCGCTGATGTTGAAGTCGCTCCTTATGGCGCCTGCAGAGAGGACTGACGTCATCGTCGACTTCAGCAGTGTTGCGCCGGGAACAGCGGTAGTTCTCTACAGTGATGCGCCGGCACCGTTCCCGTCAGGAGACGACCGGAACGACTACTTCCCGGGGTACAATGTTGGAAGCGGTCTTTTCGGGATCGGAAATCCGGTCAACGGGATTACGACCCCGGGCTATGGCCCCAATACCCGGGTCCTGATGAAGTTCATGGTTGTTGCGGCATCAGGCACTCCAGACAATACGCTCAGGATCACCCCGAAAACAGACCTGACAGCCGGCAATGATCCGCTTCTCGTCCCTGCCGGCTCAACAACTCCGCCTTGCGGTGTCTACAGGCGGTTCCTGACCCTGAACGAGTACTTTGACGAACACGGCAGGCTGATCCAGATCCTCGGTGATTCCAATGCGCCCTATGGATCGCCCTATGTAGTAACAGCGAGTTTCTCACCAAACCCTCCGGGTGCAAATGTACCTGCAACTGAGGAGAACGTGCGTTTTGGAACTGAGGAAGTGTGGGAGATCTACAACACAACCGGCGACGTTCATCCGATGCATTTCCACCTGGTGAATGTCCAGATCATCAACCGGCAGCTGTTTGACGAAAGCTCATTCCCGGGTGCAATCAACTTCACAGGTCCCGTCATCCCGCCGGATCCGAACGAGATAGGCTATAAAGAGACAGTTCGGATGTATCCAGGTACGGTGACGAGGGTCGTTATGAAATTCAATGTTGCGCTCATCACAGACCCGACCGGGAAACCCATCACTACCAAGAATAGGAAAGGTCCGAACATTGTTCTTGGGATTGCGCCTCCCAGCCCGCGCACGGGCGGTAGCGAGTATGTGTGGCATTGCCACATTCTGGAGCATGAAGAGCATGATATGATGCACGCCCTGGTTGTGTGGTAACATCGCGGGCCGACGGCCCGGCAGCATCTTGTCGCCATGAACCATGTCATGCCATGCTGGTGCGAAAAGCCCCGCGGTTTTCGCGGGGCTTTTCTTTTCGTTTGCGGCTGCGGCAGAGCATGCCGTGATTTAAAAGACAGTCGCAAAAACCCCGAGATGTTCCGTCCTCCGCGCGAGGAGGGCAGAAGAGAAGAGCAGGAGAGGGGTCCATCGTTTTTTTGCACATGCAAGAGTTCACTGACTCCTCGTTTACAAAAGGCGTTATATAGGATTTTGAGTTCCGCGTTACTGCCGAGAGGTGATTTTCATGAGAAAAGCACTGGGCATCGCATGTATCATTGTACTGGTGGCAGTTTCTTTCCTTGCCGGCAGATGGCACCAGAAGACGCATCTGGACGGCACTAGCAGCGCTCAGGCAGGCCGTAAGGTATTGTATTATGTGGACCCCATGAACCCGGGGTTCAGGTCGGACAAGCCCGGCGTTGCTCCCTGCGGCATGCCGTTGGAAGCGGTCTACGCTGGCGGTTCCACGGATCCTTCCCGGATGCCGCCCGGCACGGTGAACGTGACCACGGAGCAGCAGCAGTTGATAGGCGTGAAGGTGGCTACGGTCGAGAAGTCCTCCTGGAGCCACACCATCAGGGTAGTGGGGAGAGTTGTCCCCGATGAAACGCGCATTTACCGGATCAATTCCGCCAGCGACGGCTGGGTAAAGACGGTTCTTCCCGTCACCGTCGGCAGCCTCGTCAGGAAGGACGAGATGATCGCGACGTTCTATTCGCCGGAGTTCTTCCCCGCGATCAAGGCCTATCTTTACGCCTTGCGCCAGCTTGATCGGTTCGAGGCAAGCGGGACGGAGACCCAGGGTCAGATCGACCTGACCAATGCGAATATCGACAGCTACCGCATATCCCTCCTCAACCTGGGGATGAGCGAGCATCAGATAGAAGAAATGAAGAGCACCCGTCAAGGTGTAGACAACATAGAGATCCGCGCGCCCGGGGCGGGCTTCATCACCGCGCGGAACATCTCGATCGGCCAGCGCTTCGAGAGGGGCGCCGAGCTGTATCGGATCGCGGACCTCAGTCGCGTGTGGGTCCTTGCGGACGTCTTTGAGAATGAATCAGAGTATTTCCAGCCCGGCATAACAGCACGCGTGATCCTCCCCGACAAGAGACGGGAATTCCTCGCCAAAGTGAGCATGAGCCTGCCTCAATTCGATCCGGCATCCCGGACGATGAAGGTGCGCCTCGAGGTGGACAATCCCGGCTTCTTTCTGAGGCCGGACATGTTCGTGGATGTGGATCTGCCGGTCGCGCTTCCCAGCACCATATCCGTTCCGGTAGATGCGGTACGCTATTCGGGGCTTAAAACGACCGTCTTTATTGACCGCGGGCACGGGTTCTTCGAACCCCGGGAGGTGGAAACCGGGTGGCGCTTCGGGAACCGGGTCGAGATCGTAAGGGGGCTGATGCCCGGCGAGCGGATAGTAGTTTCGGGCAACTTTCTCATCGATTCTGAGAGCAGGATGAGGTCCGCAGCGGAAGGCATACGCGGAGTCGCCCAGAAAGACCCTGTCTGCGGCATGGATGTCGACGAGGTTGACGCCAGGGCCGCGGGAAGGGTGAGCGACTACGACGGAAGAAAATACTTTTTCTGCTCCGATGCCTGTAAGCGTCAATTCGACAAGGATCCCGGGCATGTCTTGAAGAAGTCGCCCGCCATGGGAAGGCCCGGCACAATCACCGCTATGAAAACGTCGCCGGCCCTCGATGCTGGCGTGCAGCAAGACCCCGTGTGCGGCATGAAAGTCGAGAGGGATCAGGCCGAGGCTGCCGGAAGAACGAGCGCGTACCGCGGAAAGAACTACTATTTCTGCTCGGACGCATGCAAAGAGAAATTCGCTAAGGACCCTGGACGATACGCATCAAAACAAGAAGAAACTCACCTCGTCAATCATGCCGCCGGGGGGGGCAGCAATGATTAACCGCATAATCGATTTTTCTGTCAAAAACAAGGTCGTCATCTTCGCTCTCGTCGCGGCCGCCTGCGTCGCGGGATGGTGGTCCATGAGGCATCTCTCCCTCGATGCCATCCCCGACCTCAGCGAGACGCAAGTCATCATATATTCCAAGTGGGACAGGAGCCCGGACATCGTCGAGGACCAGGTGACGTATCCGATCGTGACTGCATTGCTCGGCGCTCCGCACGTTAAAGCGGTCCGGGGCTTGTCCGATTTCGGGTACTCCTATGTCTACGTCATCTTTGAGGATGGCACCGACATCTACTGGGCCCGGTCGAGGACCCTGGAGTATCTTTCGGCAGTGCTGCAGCGCCTGCCGCAGGGCGTGACGACTGAAATAGGGCCTGATGCAACCGGCCTCGGATGGATCTATCAATATGCCCTTGTCGACGAATCAGGCAGGCACAGCCTTGCAGATCTCCGCTCCCTGCAGGACTGGTACCTGAGGTATCATCTGAAATCAGTGCCCGGCGTTTCGGAAGTGGCTCCCTTGGGCGGCTTTGTCCGTCAATATCAGGTGAATGTTGATCCCAACAGGCTGCAGGCCTACGGGATACCGATCAGCCGGGTCGTCGAGGCGGTCCGCGCCGGGAACGCCGAGGCGGGAGGCAGGCTCATCGAGTTCGGCGGGACCGAGTACATGGTCCGCGGCAGAGGCTACGCGAAATCGGTCGAAGATTTCGGGAACGTCGTCGTCTCGGCAAGCGATACGGGCACCCCGATCTTCGTGAAGGACATCGGCGAGGTGTCCATCGGGCCGGACTACCGGAGAGGCGTGGCCGACCTCGATGGGCAGGGAGACGTCGTCTCGGGCATCGTTGTCATGCGCCAGGGCGAGAATGCCCTGGATGTCATCGACCGCGTGAAGGCAAGGCTCAAAGAGGTGGAGCCCGGCCTGCCGGACGGCGTGAAGATCGTCCCCATCTACGACCGTTCCGATCTCATCCGCAGGGCGATCGGCACGCTGAAGTCGACCCTCATCGAGGTGATCATCACCGTTTCGTTGGTGATCTTGATATTCCTGTGGCATCCCCCGAGCGCCATCATCCCCATCATCACCATGCCGATTGCCGTTCTCATCTCCTTTATCCCGTTCAGGTCCATGGGCATCACCGCGAACATCATGTCGCTGGCAGGAATAGCGATTGCCGTCGGCGCCCTTGTCGATGCCTCGATCGTGGTCGTGGAGCAGACACACAAGCGCCTCGAGGAGTGGAAACAGTCAGGCGAGCAGGGAGACTACCGCGGGATCATCGTGGATGCGATCAAGCAGGTGGCCGGCCCCAGCTTCTTTGCGCTCCTGGTGATCGCTGTTTCATTCCTGCCGGTGCTGACGTTCGGAGCGGAGGAGGGCCGTCTCTTTAAGCCGCTCGCATACACAAAGACCCTTGCGATGGTCGTAGCCGCCTTCCTTACCATCACCTTCGACCCCGCGCTCCGGCTTCTCGTCACGAACCTCAAGAATTTCAATTTCAGGCCCCTGTGGCTCTGTAAGACTGCGAATGCCGTACTTGTCGGCACTATCCACCTTGAAGAGAAACATCCCCTCAGCAGCATCCTGATCCGTCTCTACGGTCCCGTCGTCCGGTGGTCACTGCGCCGGAAGGGGGTGGTTCTTGCCATCGCCTTAGCCCTTGTCGTTGTCACGGTTCCTGTTTTCATGAAACTCGGCAGCGAGTTCATGCCGCCCCTCGACGAAGGAGCACTTTTCTACATGCCCACAACCATGCCGGGCATCTCGATAACGGAGGCCCAGAAACTGCTCCAGGTTACGGACCGCATCATGATGCGCTTCCCGGAGGTTGACCGCATATTGGGAAAAGCGGGAAGGGCGGACACGGCCACCGACCCGGCGCCGCTCTCGATGCTTGAGACGGTGATCGTCCTGAAGCCTCAATCTGAATGGCGCAGGATAGACACATGGTATGCATCGTGGGCGCCCGAATGGATGAAGCCGGTTTTCCGCCACCTGACGCCGGACCGCCTATCGCGCGAGGAACTTGTCAGGCAGATGAATGAGGCTTTGAAGTTGCCCGGCGTCTCCAATGCCTGGACGATGCCCATCAAGGCGCGCATCGATATGCTTACGACCGGCATCAGGACTCCCGTCGGGATCAAGGTATCGGGGGCGGACCCTGCGGTCATCGAAGAACTGGGGGCGAAGATGGAAGCCTATCTGTCCTCGGTCAAAGGGACACGGAGTGTTTTTGCGGAGCGAACGGGCGGCGGATACTTCCTGGATATCGACTGGCGCAGAAGAGAGCTCGCCCGGTACGGCTTGAACGTCGAAGATGCCCAGAATGTGGTCGAGAACGCCATCGGGGGCGAGAACGTGACGACTACAATCGAGGGCCGTGAGCGCTACCCGGTGAACGTGAGATACCTGGCCGATTTCAGGCCCGATATCGGCGCCCTCGGGCGTGTCCTGGTTCCCGTAGCGGGCGGCCAGCGACAGATCCCGCTCAGCGAGCTCGCGACCATCAATCCCGCGAGCGGTTCCTCAATGATCCGCGACGAGGACGGAATGCTGACCGGCTACGTCTATATCGACGTCGCCGACAGGGACCCCGGCAGCTACGTGGCGGAAGCCTCACGGCTCCTCAAGGAGAAGCTCAAGCTCCCGCCGGGATACGCAATCGCCTGGACAGGCCAGTATGAGGCCATGCAAAGGGTCCGGGAACGTCTCTCCGTCGTTTTGCCGCTGACGCTGTTCATGATCTTTCTGCTCCTCTATATGAACACGAGGTCCCTGAAGAAAACAATGATCATCGCCCTCGCGGTACCTTTTTCCGCCGTCGGTGCGATCTGGTTCCTCTACCTTCTCGGATACAATATGAGCATCGCCGTATGGGTCGGTCTTATAGCACTGCTTGGTGTCGACGCGGAGACTGGCATCTTCATGCTCCTTTATCTCGACATCGCCTACAATCAGGCGAGAAAAGAGGGCAGGATGCGGAACCTTGCAGACTTGCGCGAGGCTATCATGAACGGGGCCGTCAGGCGACTCCGGCCAAAGTTCATGACCGTCGCCACGATGGCCATCGGGCTTATCCCGATCATGTGGGCAACCGGGACCGGTTCCGACGTGATGAAGAGGATTGCCGCGCCCATGATCGGCGGCATCTTCACCTCGTTTCTCTTGGAACTGGTGATCTACCCGGTGATTTACGAGGTGTGGAAATCGAATTTCGAAATGAAGAGTCAAAACATATGATGCGACGCTCTGGAAGGCGATAAGCGTCTCATGTGTTGCAGGGAATGAGCACGCGTGGCCATGAAAGTGAGTACTATGATCGCCGGTATCTGTTAAAGTGAAAACAACGCTTGCCGGGAAGGGAGAAAAGATGGGTATCGAATGGAAAGGGATGGTCAGAAAGCTGAGCGCGATCGCCTTGTTGGGCATTGTTCTGCTGCCCGCAGCCCGCTCGAGTGCCGAGGAATCGCCGGCGTTCAAGGACCAAAAGGAGAAGATCAGCTACGGCATCGGGGTCGGCGTCGCACGTGACTTCGAGCGGCGGGGGGTCGAGCTCGATGTGGACACATTTATGAAAGGCCTGAGAGACGAACTTTCCGGCTCGAAGCTCCTCATGAACGAGAATGAGCTGGATTCAACGATGCATGCATACGAGCACGAGCTGAGACTGAAACAGCAAGAGCGGGAGAAGGCCGCAGCCGCGGAGAACAAGAAGACCGGCGAGGCCTTTCTCTCCGAGAACGCGAAGAAAGAGGGCGTCATAACCCTTCCCAGCGGATTGCAGTACAAGGTCCTTAAGGCGGGCAATGGCGATAAACCCACCGATGCAGATTCGGTGTTGATCAACTATCGCGGTACACTGATCGATGGGAAAGAGTTCGACAGCTCCTATCGCGCTGGACAGCCGGCTGCGTTCACGGTCATCGGGGTTCTCCCGGGTTTGAGGGAGGCATTGAAGCTCATGAACACGGGCTCACGGTGGCAGATCTTCATCCCCTCCCAGCTCGGTTACGGAGAGAGGAGAGTGTACGAGGTCGGGCCGAATTCCACGCTTATCTTCGACGTGGAGATCGTGTCGCTCAAGAAGAGCGCTCCGTCCGGTGAAACTGACGAAGGCAAGACGTCTGCCGGGACGGAAGCCCAACCCAGTCCAGAAGGCAAGAAATCGCCGGCAGGGACCTCGCCCGACACCGGCGCGGCGCACTAGCCGCGGCCATGAGCGCCGTGCATCCCATGCGGGGGACGAGGGCAGGGTAGATACCGCATCCATCAATTGTATGCGGGCAGAACAGGGGGGCTTGCGGTCGCCCAGATGATCCGCTCTGCCCGCAACAAGTGGCACGTTCCGAGTCGCTATACAGGGGAGGTCAATATGAGAAGTCGACGTGCTTTAGCGGCTTTCTTAGCCACCCTTATTCTGGTCTCTCTGCTTGCATGCGGCAGTGGTCAAGGAGGAAACAATGCAAGCCCGGACGATCAGGTCCTCGCTGCAGGTGAAGGCCTGAGTTCAAAAATAAATTCGGAGAATCCACTGATCGGGACCTGGGTCAGCGGGGAATACAGCCTTACGTTTACCTCAGAAAATACATATCTCATCGGTCTCAAGCCCGACGGTAGCCAGGTGGCTTGGGGAAACGTCACGATAAGCGGTAACGTGGTGATATTTTCCGAATCTGCTGTCGGCAATCCTTCCGGCCGGAAGGACGGCGGGCAGATCGTTGGCGGCACCTATACGTATACTATTTACGGCACTACACTGATCCTTAGCCCCGTTCTCGACTTGTGTCGAGATCGGGCAAATATCCTGTGTCTCCGTTATCAGAAGAGATAACACAGTAGGCAGTTATTGTCCTTTATGCTTCAAAGAGAACAATCTGGCCCTGTGAAGAAAGCGGCGGTTCGCCGCTTTTTTTGACATCCGACCCTCCTTTTATTTTTCCCCCCTCCTGCGTTCTCCCGCCCGTCCCGTTACGGAGACGCTGTTCTGATATGGAATTTGGATAGGAAATATGATATGATACGAAACTACACATGCGGACGTAACCCGCGGTAGCAGGGCACTGAATATCCCGGGAGGAAAGCATGTGATGTTGGGGGGTTATAACGGGAATATGAGAAGAGAAACGTGGTTCTTTCTGTTCCTCTTAGGCGTTCTGTTTTTCAGCTGGCCCATCATGAGCATATTCAAGGACAATCTGGTGATCTCCCTCTTCGTTGTCTGGCTTGTTTTCATCATCCTTATTTTCATAACCTCGATCTTCTCAGAGGGCGAGGACGGCGGAGGCTAATTGTTTTCTCCCTGGACATTGCTGTTCATCATACTGTGCTATCTTCTTCTCCTGTTCTTCGTTGCCTATTTCGCCGAACGGAAGGAACTGCAGGGGAAGAGCCTGGTGTCGAACCCGTATGTCTATTCGCTGTCCTTGGCCGTATACTGCACCTCGTGGACCTTCTACGGAAGCGTGGGGAAGGCGGCGAACGCGGGCCTGAGCTTCCTCACGATCTATGTGGGCCCCACGCTCATGGCCGCTCTCTGGTGGGTCGTTCTCAGAAAGATCGTCTATATCTCCAAAGAGAACAGGATCACCACGATCTCGGACTTCGTCGCCTCCCGGTACGGCAAATCGCTCTCGCTTTCGGTGCTGGTGACGCTCGTGGCGGTAGTTGGCATTACCCCGTACCTCGGTCTCCAGCTCAAGGCCGTCATGACCGCATTCTCCATGCTTTCCGGAAGGCCTGAAGGAAGCCATTTCGCCGGCTGGTTCATCTCGCTGCTCTTAGGCGTTTTTGCAATCATGTTCGGTGCCCGCAGGCTCGATGCCTCGGAACGCCACGGCGGCCTGGTCTTCGCCGTGGCCTTCGAGTCGGCGATCAAGCTCGTGGCGTTCCTGGCGGTCGGGGTCTTCGTCACCTACGGCCTGTTCAACGGCTTCGGCGACATCTTCGGCAGGATACAGCAGGGGCCCTACGCCTCGCTCATGAAGATCGGCGGCGACTCGGGGGTGAGCTTCCTTGAATGGACATCGCTCACGTTCCTGTCCATGATGGCGATACTGTTCCTGCCCCGCCAGTTCCATGTCGCCGTCGTTGAGAATTATTCAGCGGATCATATCAAGAAGGCCATGTGGCTGTTCCCGCTCTACCTCTTCCTGATCAACATCTTCGTCCTCCCCATTGCCTACGGCGGCCTGCTCCTCGGTGATCTGCAGTCGCCTGCGGATTACTTTGTTCTCGGCATTCCAATGCAGTACGGGCACGCCCTCCTCACCCTGATCGTTTTCATCGGCGGTTTCTCCGCGGCGACGGCCATGATCATCGTGGAGTCGCTCGCCTTGAGCACCATGGTGATGAACAGCTTCGTCATGCCGACGCTCTGGGACTTGAGCGCGATCAGGAACTTCCGTGCCGTCATGCTGAACATCAAGCGCATCGTCATCCTCGGCTGCGTGTTCCTCGGATACGCCTTCGCCGTGTACATCGGGGAATTCTACAGCCTCGTGGACATCGGCCTCAAATCATTCGAGGCGGTCACCATCTTCGCCCCGTCCATCCTGCTCGGGCTCTACTGGAAGGGCGGGAACAGAAAAGGGGCGGCCGCGGGCATCATAGCGGGATTTTCCGTCTGGATCTACACCCTGCTCATCCCGGCGCTCATGCGCGCGGGCATCATCGAACGGGAAGGCATCATGCAAGCGGTCTTCAACTCCACGCTCCTGAACCCCACGGCGCTCTTCGGGCTCCAGGGTCTCGACCGCTGGAGCCATTCGCTCTTCTGGGGAATGCTCCTGAACCTGTTATGCTATGTGGGAGTCTCGCTCTTCACGAAACAGTCGGATGAAGAGACGCGGCAGGCGATCATCTTCGTGGAGTCCTACACGCCGTCGCATTTTCACCTGACCCACAGGCCCACGGCCATTTCCGAGATCGAGGGGATCCTGGGACAGTACATCGGCCCGGACGAAGCGCGGGAGGAGGTCGAGGGCTTTCTGGCCAGGAACGCGCTTAACCGGGAGTCGCTGTCGGAAGAGTGGCTTTTGAGGCTCCGGGACGAGGCTGAGCGCATACTCTCGGGCGCCCTCGGCCCCTCCATCAGCACCCTCATCTTCCAGGACCGGACGGTCCTGACGCACGACGAGTCGATTCGAGTCTCGAACTCCATCCAGCAGATATCGCGCAGCCTGCGTCTGTCCCGGCAGGAGCTCGCCGAGGCGAACCGCAAGCTCGCCATGCTCAAGGAGTTCAGCGAGAACATCATCGAGAGCCTTCCCCTGGGCGTGGCGACCCTGGATGAGACCTTGCGGGTGACCTACTGGAACAGCGGCATGGAGCTGATCACGGGAGTGGAGAAATCGGACGCCCTGGGCGGCGAAGCCGCGCGCCTGCTCACCTGCCTGGAACCGCGCCTCTTTACGTCGGACATGCGCGAGGGCGAGATCACGTGCAGGCGGAACTTCGATCCGCAGATCATCCTCAAGGGGCACCTGAGCAGGCTCACCGGCGCGCAGAAGGGGTATGTGCTCGTGCTCGAAGACATCACCGAAAAGAAAAAGATCGAGGAGGAGCTCTTCCGGGCGACCAAGCACGCGAGCGTCGGCCGGCTCGCCGCGGGCGTGTCGCATGAGATCGGGAACCCGCTCGCCTCCATTTCCTCGCTGGTGCAGGAGCTGCTCTCGGAGGACATGTCCCCGTTCGTAAAAGGGTCCCTGTCCACCATCCATGAGCACGTGCACCGGATCGCCCGGATCGTGAGGAACTTAGGCGACTTCGCGCGGCTCTACCCCCGGCAGAAAGTGCCGACGAGCCTCCGGGAGATCCTTGACAACACGCTCAACCTCGTCCGGTATGACAAGAACTTCAGGAAGATCGACATCCGCACAGAGGTGTCCGATACCCCGCCGCTTAAGATCGATCCGGACCAGATCCAGCAGGTGTTCCTCAACCTCATCCTGAACGCGCGGGACGCCATGCCGGACGGAGGAAGGCTTGAAATATCGGTCAAACGGTCGGACGGCAATGTCGAGATGCTATTCGCGGACACGGGACCGGGCATCGACGCCGAGATCAAGGACAAGGTCTTTGATCCCTTCTTCACCACCAAGGGGCCGACCAAGGGCACGGGCCTGGGTCTTTCCATCTGCTACAGCATCATCAAGGACCACGGCGGCACAATCGAGATAGACTCGGAGAAGGGCAAGGGGACCCGGTTCATCATCAGGATGCCGGCAGGGGCATAGAGGCTGAGCTTTCATTATCGCCCGGTACGCTTCTTTTTTTTGCGCGGCAGACAGCCGCGAATCCCGTTCCGCAGTTTTAGCGGGCGCTTTTTTTAGATCGGGGAGCGCATGTCGAAGAACATTTTGATCGTTGAGGACGAGGAGACGCTGCGGGAATCCATCAAACGGATCTTCACCAAAGAGGGATTCGCCGTCGATGCCGCGGAGTCCGCGGAAAAGGGCCTCGGCCTGCTCGAAGCGAATGTCTATGACGTGATCGTCTCGGACATCATCCTGCCGGGAATGGACGGCATCGAGATGCTCGCAAGGGTGCGCGAGCAGATCCCCGACCAGATCTTCATCATTGTCACGGCCTACGCGTCGCTCGACACCTCGGTGAAGGCGCTCCGGGCCGGAGCATATGATTACATCATGAAGCCGATCATCCACGAGGAGATCAAGCAGATCGTCCGGAACGCCCTCCGCCAGAAGAGCCTCCAGACGGAGAACACGCTCCTCAAGCGGGAGATCGGCCGGAGCTATGATTTCAGCAGCATCATCGGCGAGAGCGCGTCGCTCAAGAGACTCCTCGACGAGGTCATGAAGATCGCCGACACGAAGAGCAACGTGCTTCTCCTCGGCGAGACGGGGACGGGCAAGGAGCTCTTTGCCAGGGTCATCCACCACAACAGCGGCCGGCGGGAGATGCCGTTCGTGCCGATCAATTGTTCTGCGATCCCCGAGAACCTGCTCGAGACCGAGCTGTTCGGCCATGTGCGGGGAGCCTTTACCGGGGCGATCGCGACCAAGAAGGGCATTCTCGAGGAGGCGGAGGGCGGCACCGTGTTCCTCGACGAGATCGGCGACATGAGCCTGTCGCTCCAGGCGAAGCTCTTAAGGGTCATCGAGGACCAGGTGATCAGGCCCGTGGGAAGCACCAAGGGCACGAAGGTCGACATCCGCTTCATCACCGCGACCAACAAGGACCTCTTGGCGGCGCTTAGGGAAAGCACGTTCCGCGAGGACCTCTACTACCGCATCAACGTGATATCGCTTCACATTCCCCCGCTCCGGGAGCGGAAAGAGGACATCGCCGCGCTGGTGCGGCACTATCTGGTCAAATACTCGCACGAGATGGGCAAACCGGCCAAGGACGTCTCTCCGGAGGCCATGGAGATCATGATGTATTACGGGTGGGCGGGAAACGTCCGCGAACTCCAGAACGTGACTGAGCGAGCCATTCTCGTCTCCGAGGGCGACCTCATCAAACCGGAGCATCTGCCCGTGGGGATGAAAGCGGGAGCTCCGGTGCAGTCCAGGGTGTTCGACCAGAGGCTCTCGATCGAGGACTACACCAAGACGTTCATCCAGAGGTATCAGGGCGAATGCAATGAGCAGCAGCTTGCCGATCTCTTGGGGATAACCAGGAAATCCCTCTGGGAGAAGCGGAAGAAGTGGGGGATCCCGAAGGAGAGGTAGTCCGGGGATTGGAAGCGGGACGTTGGAAAGAGTAAGCGGTACATCATTCAAACATGTCGTTGCACCGCGCCTTCATGGTGCGGACCCTGATTATTGATCATGTCGCTCAAGAAAAAAATAGCCATCAGCTTTTTCATCAGCGCCTTCATCATCGCGGGCCTCGCAGCGTTCGAATACGTCAATTTTATCGAACTCAAAAAAGAGGTCCGCTATCTGGAGGTGACCGATACGATCAACCGCAAGTCGCTCCAGCTCCGGAGGTATGAGAAGAATTATTTCCTCTACAGCCCGCAAAAGGCGAGCGAGGAGTCCGCGGCCGTTCATGCCTACCTCGGCGAGCTTAAAGCCCTGCTGGCGCAGAACCCCGACATAGACAGGGCTGACAAGCTCGCGCTCAGGAGCAGCGTCGCCGAATTCGAGCGCCGGTTCAACTCCATTGAGGCCTCGGCCCGGGACCTCACGGGCATCTTCGAGAAGACCAGGGCGTCCCGCAGAAAGGACGAGAAGTTTCTCGCGCTCGTGGAGGCGACCTTCCTTGAGCGGCCGGCGCAGTCCGCCGAGTTCCTGGAAAAAGTGTTTTTCCTGCCCAGCGGGCACGCGCTCGTTACCGGCCTTCGGGCGCTCGATGCCGACATCACGGCGCTCCGGAAGACCGGCGAAGACATCCTGGTCATCTCAAAGGACCTCGACAAGGTGGCCCGGGAAAAAGCGGAGACGGTGATCCGTGTTTCGCAGATGGCCATTCTGATCTTCTTCCCGCTGTTCTTCATCGTCGGGATCGGGATGCTGTTTTTCATCAGCACGAACGTGGTGAGGAGGCTGATGCTCCTCATCAGCGTCGTCGAAAAAACGGGTCAGGGCTCGTATCCCCACCTCCCAGTTCCGCTCTCCGAAGGACAGACCCGTGACGAGGTGGGGGTCCTGATCGACAAGTTCAACCAGATGGAGGACCAGCTTGCCCTCCATGAGGAAGAGCTCGAGCGGAAGAACAGGGAACTGATGCAGACCAAGAAGCTTGCCGCCATCGGCACCCTGGCGTCGGGCGTTGCCCACGAGCTCAATAACCCGCTGAACAACATCTACCTCTCCGCCCAGGTGCTTGCCAGAGAGGCCGGCGAAGGCTGTTCCCGCGAAGTGAAAGAGGCTGTGGGCGACATCGTCGGCCAGACCGAGCGGGTGAAACGGATCGTGAGCGATCTTCTGGAATTCGCGCGCGGGAGGGAGCTGCAGTTCAGGGATGTGGAGCTGAAGAGCCTGATCACGGATTCGTACCGGCATCTCGGCAGTTCGAGGAACCTGGAAAAGGTGCGGTTCTCGCTGGATGCCGATTCTTCAGAGACCCTCATGCTCGCGGACCAGGGCCAGCTCGAGCAGGTCTTCGCCAACCTGTTCGCGAACGCCGTCGACGCGATGGGGGGCGCCGGAGACCTGCGCGTCAGGGTAAGGGGCGGTGCGCGGTCGGTCGTTATCACCGTATCGGACACGGGGAGGGGAATTTCCCGTGAATCCGTCGAGAAGATCTTCGAGCCGTTCTTCACCACCAAGGACAAGGGGACGGGCCTGGGACTGGCAATCGTGTATAATATCATCAAGAAACACAACGGCAACATCACGGTAGGGAGCGAAGAGGGCAGAGGGACGACGTTTACGGTTACGCTGCCAACAGGAAGATAAAGGCCCGATCCGGAGGGTCCTCCCGGGAAGCCGCGCCGATTGAAGGAAAGGGACTCATGGCGTTTAAGGTACTGATAGCCGAAGACGAAGAAATAACGCTCAAGCATCTCAACAACGCCCTTCAGAGGGAAGGCTACGTGACGGTCGCAACGCAGAACGGGCAGGACGCGTTCCAGAAGATCGAGGGCGACCACTTCGACCTGCTCATCGCCGACATCAAGATGCCGGGCCTTACGGGCATCGAACTTCTCGAGAAGATCAAAGAGCGACAGCTCGAGACAGAGGTGATCATCATAACCGGGTTCGGCAGCATCGACTCGGTGGTGGACGCAATGAAGAAGGGAGCCTACGACTATGTCACCAAACCCTTCAACCTCGACGAGCTTGTCCTCAAGGTGCGGAAGATCCGCGAACAGGGAATCCTGAAAAAAGAGAACATCGCGCTGAAGGCCTATGCGGGTCTGGACCGGAAGGTCTCGATCATCGCCAAGAGCGAGAGCATGAACAACATCCTGAGCGTCATCGAAGGCATGAAGGATTCGGACTGCAACGTGCTCCTGACCGGGGAGACAGGCGTCGGCAAGAGCCTTCTGGCGAAGATCGTACACTTCACAAGCAGGCGGCAGGCCATGCCCTTCCTCTCCATCAACTGCGCGACGCTGACCGAGGAACTCCTCGCGAGCGAACTCTTCGGGCACGAGAAGGGCGCGTTCACCGGCGCCGTCAAGACCAAACAGGGACTCGTTGAGATCGCGGACACAGGCACGCTGTTCTTGGACGAGATCGCGGAGATGGCGCCGAACCTCCAGGCGAAACTGCTGAAGGTGATCGAGGATGGCGAGTTCTACCGCGTGGGAGGGATCAAGCCCATCAAGGTCGACGTCCGGTTCATCGCAGCGACGAACCAGAACGTGCGGTCCGTCATCGCCGAAGGCAGGTTCCGGGAAGACCTGTACTACCGGCTGAACATCATGGAGATCTTCACCCCGCCGCTCCGCGACCGGAGGGAGGACATAACGCCGCTGTGCACCTATTTTCTCGAGAAGCATCTCCCGAAATCCCGCAAGAAGGTCACCGGCTTCACCAAGGAAGCGATGGACGTCCTCATGCACTACAGCTATCCGGGGAACGTGCGCGAGCTCGAGAACATCGTCGAACGGGCGATCATCCTCGAGAAGGGAAACCTTATCACGCCCGAGAGCCTGCCGCAGACCATCAAGATGTACCAGATCGAGACCCTGGAGCCTGACAACGTCAAGACCATCGAGGAACTGAACAAGGAGTATGCCGAGAAGGTGCTTGACATGCTCGGCGGCAACAGGTCCAGGGCCGCAGAGGTGCTCGGCATCTCGAGGACGAGCCTGTGGAGGATATTGAAGGAGGAGTGACTTTCTTTTAGTCGCGGCCCTTCCCTCCTACTCCGCGTCCAGTCGCAGGGCGCGGGCTTTGCGTGCGCATGACTCCTGCCGGTCATTTGGCCATCAATCTGACTAAGAAAACGCCCGGTCGACCCGGCGGTCCATTCAACCGCAGCGTCGGCCGGGGCCCACAAGAATGGAAAAGACCCTTTTCGAAAAAATACGATCTCACCTCATCCCGTTAATCGTCCTGTCCGGCATTACGATCACTGTATATGCCGGCTGTCTCCACCACGATTTTCTATCGAATTGGGATGACAGGTCGTATGTCGTTGAAAACGAAACGGTACGCGGTATCACGTGGGGACACGTGAAGGAAGCGTTCACTCACTTCTACATCGGGAATTATGCCCCGCTCCACATCGTCTCCTATATGCTTGATTACGACCTGTGGGGCCTGCGCCCCAGCGGTTTCATACTTACCAATGTGTTTGTCCATGCCATGAACGGAATCTTATTCTATGCGCTGCTCTTTCGCATGGACCGGCGCAGGGCGCTCGGCTTTGTTGCCGCCTTCATTTTCCTGCTCCATCCGGCACAGGTTGAATCTGTCGCCTGGATATCCGAGCGGAAGAACCTGCTCGCCATGTTCTTCTTCCTCTCGTCGTTTCACTTCTACATCTCCTATCGGGCAGCGGAAAGGCCCAGGAGCGCGCTCTTCTACTGCTCTTCCGTTCTTGCGTTCGTCCTTGCCCTCCTGTCGAAACCGGTAGCGATCATACTGCCCCTGGTCCTTTTCCTCTATGACCTTTGCTATCTGGAAAAGTCCGGCCGGAAATCATGGATAGCCAATAAGATACCGTTTGTGCTCGCTTCCGGTGCGGCGCTCATCATAGCGCTTAAGAGCCAGATGCCCGAATATGAGGGCGGGCGGATCTCCTACTCCATTGAAGGTCCTCTCGGCGTTTTTTTTACCATGCTGACCGTTCTTGTACGTTATTTCAAGATCATCTTCTGGCCAACGGAACTCTCCCCCCTGTACATGCCCCCGATGAAGGTAAGAATTGACGCCTCAGTCGCGGGTTCCCTTTTGTTTGCCGTCCTGCTCGTTGTTCTCGGATATTACCTCTGTCGAAAAAGAAAAAAGCTCTTTTTCTGGTATGCGCTTGTTTTCGCCGGGCTCCTGCCGGTTTCCCAGATCGTGTCCATAGTCACGCTGATGAACGATCGCTACCTGTATTTCCCCATGCTGGGGGCAGCGGCATCGTACGGGATGTTGGCGCTGCCTTCAGCCGGCCAGACCTATGATCTTCGAAGAAAGAGCATAGCTCTCATCCTTGTTCTTCTCTTGATACCGCTCCCCTGGCTCTCATGGCAGAGAACGTCTGTCTGGAGCAACGACACGTCGTTATGGACTGACGCAACGCGCAAAACGCCGGGCTCCCCGCTTGTCTGGAACGGACTGGGCATGGCTTACGTAGACAGAGGGCTGCCTGACGAAGCCGCCTCTGCCTTTTTGAAGGCATTGGCCATAGACCCGGATTATATGCTGGCTCTCAATAATATTGGCGCCCTTTACAACGCCAGAGGGAAAATATCGGAAGCGCGGCCTTTTTTGCTGAAGGTCAAGGGATTATTCCCGGAGGATGTGAACGGACTGATGAACCTCGGGATCAATTACTCCCTTTCCCATGAGTTCCCGGATGCCGAACAGACATTCAAGCGGGTTTTGGAGTTGCATCCGCAATTCCCCCCGGCCCTGATGTTTCTGGGCGATGCGTATCTCGGGATGAGGCGAATGGAATTAGCCGGGAAGTATTATAAGGAAGCGATCGAGTCGGGAGGCAGCACGGCGTACCTGGAATACCGCCTTGCTGATACAGAGGCCCAGAGCGCCCATCCGCGAGAGGCCTTAGAGCACCTGGAGTCAGCCTTTAAAATGGGATACGATGATTTCGGGAATGTCTCAAAAGACACGGCCCTCGGCCCTCTCCGGGGGCGCGCCGACTTCCAGATGCTCCTCCGCAAGTATTTTGGCAGTAGGCCGTAAGGATGGTTCCCAGATCCGCTGACAGCGGCGACGGCTTCCCCGTTTGTGCGGATCAGCGCCGGCTTCGAGCGTCATAAGAACGTTAGATGACGTCTTCAAGGTGTTAGGCACATGACCCTGTCGAAGAAGAAAGTAAACGATGAGTTGGCCGCCCTGGCGGCCGACGTCGCCCGCCTTTCGAAACTGCTCACGAAAGAGCGGGAAAGCATCCCTGCGGCTTACCTGAAAGATACGGGGCTCAGGAAGGCATACCTGTCATATTACCTGCCCTCGAACCTTCCGAAGATCCACCTCCCGCTCAATGAGCTTTCCCTCCACCCGAAGAGCATGCTGGCAAAAGAACGTCTCAGGATCCTCGACGTAGGCTCGGGCCCCGGTTCCGCCATGCTGGGCGCGATGAAGTTCTTTGCACGGCTCGAGAACCCCCCTTTTCTCGAATTCACGGCCATTGATCATGTCGCCGAGAACCTCAAAGATGCGGTGGCACTTTACGCGTCATACCGCGAGCGCTGTGGTCTCGATGCCTCCCTGCATGCGGTGAAAACAAGCATCGAAAAGGCAGAGCCGCACCTTATCGGGCACTACGACCTGATCATCCTTTCGAACGTCCTGAATGAATTGTTCCACCGAGATGAGGAAAGGACCGCAAAGCGGGCCGGCATCCTGCATCACATCATGAGACGTTTTCTCGCCGATGACGGGAGCTTGATTGTCATAGAACCGGCGCTTCATGACACCTCGCGCGAGATGCTCCTGGTCAGGGACAGCCTTGTAACCCAAGGCTTCCGGGTCTATTCACCCTGTCTCATGAACGAGGGCTGTCCCGCTCTTGTAAACCCGAAGGACTGGTGCCACGAGGATATGCCGTGGGAGCCGCCGGCCGTGATCAGGGAGATAGACGATCGTGCCGGGCTCAGGAAGGATTCTCTCAAGTTCTCCTATCTGGTTGTGAGAAAAGACGGACTTTCCCTGGCCGATGTTTACGGGGCCCATGCGTTTCGGATCGTGAGTGAGCCGCTGGTCTCAAAGGGCAAGATCGAGTTCTATATCTGCGGCAAGGGAGGCCGGCGGCTGGTCACCAGGCTCGACAAGGACACGTCCCCGGCGAATGACGCATATAGAGCCCTCGAAAGGGGGGATATCGTACGTTTTCAAGAACTGAGGGACGAGGGGAAGAGATACAGAGTAGGGAAGGATACTGTGGTGAACGCTAAAAAAGCTTGATTCTTTCCGGTAAAGGGTTATTATCTTCCGTCATGAGCAGGTATCGACCACCGCAAAAACCGGGATCAAAGTACATCACGCCTGAAGGGAAGAAGCGCCTGAACGACGAGTTCGAGCACCTCTGGAGGACCAAGCGCCCTGAAGTGACTGCCGCTCTCGCCGCCGCGGCCGCAGAGGGCGACCGGTCCGAGAATGCGGAGTACATCTATCGCAAGAAGCAGCTCCGCGAGATCGATGCCCGCATCCACCATCTGAAAGAACGCCTGGAGCACATCATCGTCGTCGACAACAAGCCCGATGACGAGTCCATGGTCTATTTCGGTGCATGGGTACGGCTTAAGAATCAGGAGGGGAGCATCAGCGAGTACCGCATCGTCGGGCCTGATGAGTTCGACCACGCCAATGGCCTGATCAGCATGGACTCGCCCATGGCACAGGCACTGATGAAGAAGTCCGAAGGGGACGAGGTGGTGGTCAAGCGTCCGAAGGGCGATGCCGTGTTCACGATCCTCTGCGTGCAGTACAGGCCGTTCGACGCCGATGGCGGCAGGGAGCTCTGAATCTGATTCAGAGCATCGCGAGCACGCACATCATGGCGATGGACCAGATGATGTCCGTGGCCAGCTGCATGGTGCACGTGGAATCGAACATGAGGTCAGCGCGCGCCGGGAACTCCTCATCCTCCATCCAGAGCGTCAGTATGGCCGGTAACCTAGGAAAGGGATAGAGCCTCACGGCTGCATCTCCGAACTTCATCTGCTCTCCGCCGAGTTTCGCTCCTCTCCCGAGAAATCCTTCCCGGTCTTTCCTGTATTTCTCCGCCATCCTGTCGAGCGGCAGGACATGTGATCCCCTGGTGAAGATCTCTCCGCCCTTGACATCCTGAAGTCTTACCAGCCTGCCGGTAAAGGCGATATCCCTCGCGCTCACCAGGTACCAGAGGACCGAGAGATCAAAGAAATAGCGGAGCCTCTTAAGAAGCACCTCGCTCCCCGGCGCAGTGCTGGTGATCTTCCTGGCCTGTGACGCAACGAGAACATCCATGCCGAGAGATTTCACGATGTAGTGCCGCGCCGCGCGGTCATAGGATACAGCCGCTGCCCTGCACACGCCGTCCGGCTCCAATGTCGCCAGAATCTCCCACGCCTTATCCTCTCCGGGGTTGTTCGTTTCCGCCATGGCTACCTTCAAAAAGGACCTTTTCGCCGCTGATATTCACAGATAGACCAGATTTATAAAGGCTGAAGAACAACGAGTCAAATATTTTCCGCGTTCAATAGCATCTTTTCAGTCGTCATAGTTCTTTTTTCCATAGTATCAGATAAGTTTGATTTTTAAAAGCATAATCGTGTTCCAAATTTAAACACGCATAATCTACCCATCTTTAATGCCACATTTCTGAATAAAACAGGTGCGATGAATGAATCCGACGCTGAAAACTAAGGATTTCCTCGAAATTTGCCATACTTGATGTTGGCCTTTATCCTCGCATGGTGTTCACCAGTGTTCAAATATGAAACATCGCCTGCTCCCTCTATTTTGATATTTTCTTATTAAAAACAATATGTTATTTCTTGGCATTCACGTTGCTATATAAGTGGCACAGAAGCAAATCATATGAGGAGGTCTGTAATGGGGAAGAGACAGCTTTTATTCGTCACGTATCGTGATGAAAATATCGAGGAAGGCGTTTCCTACGCCGTCGAGCTCGCCAAGGCGATGTATGAGGATATCACGCTCCTGTTGGTGCAGAAAAGGAGCAAGCTCATGGAAAAGCTTGGGACCCTGATGACAGCAGTGAGCTTTGCCGAGGCCGATGAACATGATACGGCACGGCAGATCATGGCCGGAGTCACTCATAAAGTGCACGGGAACTATGAGAAGAAGCTCGCGGAAGTCATCAAGAAATGTCACGGGGAAGGCATCCAGGTGAATGTCCATAGCACGGACCTGGACGCTGTTACCGGCATCCGCACATTTCTGAAGGCGCACGCGGGGATAGACAAGGTCGTTTTAAGCCCGGCGGTGACCGAGGCAGGGAACGTCACCACCAGAGACCTGAACCGTCTCGTGCGGACGGCGTCCCGCCCCATCGTTACCATGACCAGGCAGACGTGCGCCGTTGCCGGATAATGATCGGCATCGCTTGAACACAAGTTTTACTGGAAAGTCTTAGCTTGCAGTTTACTTTACTATATGAACAGGAGATGAAAAATGTACCTATATCTACCGGTAGCACTGACCAGCATCAATATCCTCATACCACTTGGACTGGGACTGGCCGTGGGATTGCTCTCCGGCCTCTTCGGCGTGGGCGGCGGCTTTCTGATGACGCCTCTGCTCATCATGTTCGGCATCCCGTCAACGGTCGCCGCGGCGACTGACTCGAACCAGATCGTGGCTGCATCCACTTCTGGCACCTATGCGCACTGGAAGGTCGGGAACGTGGACTTCAAGATGGGGCTGTACCTCCTCGCAGGCGGGTTTCTCGGCGGGGTCGTGGGCGTCCAGGCGATCAAGCTGCTGCACGCCATGGGCAACGCCGATTTCGTGATCAAGATGACCTATGTGCTCATGCTCGGCATCGTGGGCACCTACATGTTCATCGAGAGTCTCCAGAGCATGAAGAAGAAAAAGGGCCCCGCCGTTGAAGAAGTGAAGGAAAAAAAGGAATCGGCAGTGGGAAAGTTCCTCAAGGCCCTGCCGCTCCAGACCCATTTTGAAAAGTCAGGGATCACCCATTCGGTCCTGGTCCCGATCGTCCTCGGCGGCTTCGTGGGCGTGCTCGCGGCGATCATGGGCGTGGGCGGCGGTTTCCTGATGGTGCCGATCATGGTCTACATGCTCAGGATGCCCATGCACGTCGTTGTCGGCACGAGCCTGTTCCAGATCCTGTTTACCTGCATCGAGGTCACGTTCCTTCAGGCCTATACCAACCACAGCGTGGATTTCATCCTGGCGGTCCTGCTGCTCCTGGGTTCCACGATCGGCGCCCAGGTGGGAGCGGTTTTCGGCAGGAAACTCAAGGCGGACCAGCTCAAGATCCTCCTCGCGGGCATCGTGCTGGCCGTAACCGTCAAAATCGTATTCGAGCTGACGCTCACACCGTCGCTACTGATTTCACAGGCAGGAGGACACTAATCCATGAAAACGTTCAACGTGAAACGAACAAGGTTCAATGTGAAGGGATTCCTCGCTGTCGCCTTCTTGCTGGTCAATTTAGGAGCCGCGGGCACGGCATCTGCCATGCTCACGGCCAAGGCGAACCATGACCACATCAGCATCGACTTCTTCTATCACGGCAGCACCGTAAGCATCAAGGGAGAAGCCGACCCGGGCGTCGACCTGGTCATTAAAGTGACCGACCGCGCGGGCCATCACGTCATGAAACAAAAAGGAAAGGTTGGCGGGCTTCTGTGGATGAACGTGGGAATGCTCAATTTCGAGCGCACGCCGAACTTCTACGCCGTCCATAGCACGAGAAAGCTCGAGGACATCTTAAGCCCGGACGAGATGGAGAAATACACCCTCGGGTATCCCGCCCTGGAAAAGCAGGTTGAGGTTACGCCGGCCGTGAACGAGGAAGAGAAGGCCAAGTGGTTTGCCGAGTTCGTAAAATACAAGGAAGCCTCAAAGGTCTATGCCTCTTCATACGGGAACATCACGACGACGGACACGAAGGACGGGCACATGGAATATTATATCCTGACGGACTGGCCCTACCAGGCGTCGCCCGGCGATTATCTCGTTACGGTCTATGCGGTCAAGAACGGCAAGGTCGTGGAACAGGCCGAATCAAAGGTGAACGTCGAACAGGTCGGCACGGTCAAGACGCTGGCGACCATGGCCAAGAACAATGCAGCTTTCTACGGCATCCTTTCGATCGGGATCGCCTTGGGTGCTGGCTTCGGCGTGGGCATGGTGTTCAGGAAGGGCGGAGGTTCCCATTGATGTTCAGCTCGATTGTAGTGGGATATGACGAGTCGCCGTCGAGCAGGGCGGCGCTCAAAGAAGCTACCCTCTGGATAAAGAACCACGGGGGACAGCTCTTCCTCGTTCACGCGGTCTACTTCGACCAGGAGGAGTTCACGACTCTGCCTTCCCAGAGGGAGAAGCGATTCGAGATCGGGACGAAAATATGTCTGGAGGCGAAGAAGAGCCTCCGCGATGAGTACGGCCTGAACGGCAGCATCGAGTCGCTCATGTGCGAGGGCGAGCCGCACGACGTGATCGTGGACATCGCCCGGGGGAAGGATGCAGACCTTATTGCTCTCGGCACCTACGGCAGGAAAGGGCTCAAGCGGCTGCTCATGGGCAGCGTGACGTCGCAAGTCATCCTGAATTCACCCTGCGATGTGCTCGTGGTCAAAAAGCCGTGCTCCCAGTGCAGCGGGAGCTACCATTCCCTGCTGGTCCCCTTCGACGGGTCCGAGATGAGCAAAAAGGCGCTGACCCGCGCCTGCGAATTGTCGAAGGTTGACGGCGCTGAGATCTCGGTCCTGTACGTGATACCCCGGTACGAGGAGATGATGGATTTCTTCAAGACCGAGAACATTAAGAAGAGTCTCTACCAGGAGGCGGAGAAGATAGTCGAGGGAGCGAAGAGGCTCGCGGCGGGGCTGGGAGTCCCGATCAAGGCGGTTGTGCAGGAAGGCCATGCCGGGGACAAGGTCGTGGAGATCGCCGACACGATTAGGCATGATCTCATCGTCGTGGGCACCCACGGATGGCGGGGCGTCAACAAGGCGATCATGGGGAGCACGGTGGAGCGAATCATTGCCTATGCCTCCTGCCCCACGCTGATCGCGAGGTAGACGGCGCCTGGCGGCCCGGACGGTCCTTGACGAGGCGAGATGGCGGTTCGATGAACTGCGGTATCAGAAAATCATGGCATCATGAGAAGGAGCGTGATATATTATGAGAGGTTTTAGAAAGGTTCTTATCGCACTGAACGGATCCAAACAGGTCCTGGAACAGGGCATCAGGCTTGCCAAGGACGAAAAGACATGGATCACGGTCGTGAAGGTTGTCCGGCCCTTTGACGGAGAACTCAACCTGACGGGCATCAAGAACCTGGGCGATGTCCTGGACGACGGGGCCGCCGAGGCCGTTTCCGTTATCAATGAGGTAGCCGACGCCGAGGGCGCAATGGTCAAGACGCGGCTGGAATCGGGCGACGTGCCGGACAGGATCGTGGAGGTCGCGGCTGAAGAAAAGTGCGATCTCATCATCATGGGGTCGAAGAAGAAGAAAGGCATCCTGAGCAGGCTCTTCGGCGATCATGTCGTGGAGAAGGTGATCGACCGCGCGCCCTGCCCGGTATACGTTGTCGGAGTATAGAGAAAAAGGGGTTTGAGTACGGCGCGACCACGGCTCTGCGCGGTCGCAGCGGGGGATTTCCGGCACGGCGCATCCGTCCGGCATCATGATGATGCAGCAGCCTGAAGCGCTTTGCCCGCAGAGCGGCTAAAAAAGGAGCAAGTATGTTCGAAGGCTTGGCACAGCCAATGCACCTTATCCTGATACTGCTCATCGTTTTGATCTTCTTCGGCCCGGGGAAGCTCCCGGAGCTCGGCGAGGGCCTCGGCAAGAGCATCAAGGCGTTCAAGAAGGCGATGAAAGAGGGGCCGGACGCCCCGGCAATAGAAAAGAAAGAGGATAAGAAAGCTTAATCCGCGCGGGCGGGACGTTCAAAGAAGCAGCGGATGAAGAAACAGCGGCCTTAAGGGACAAGCGAACGATTGCGTGATCCTGGCAGCTTACATTCGACGGATCATTGATTCGGACGGGCAATGCCACACGCCGAAATAGACCTCGCCAACAGCATCTACCGATTTCTCGACACGCCGGACAGATTTCTTTACAAAAACGATTAACCACCGTATTATTATATAGTGAGGCAAGGTCAAGGGGCTATTTCCATGATCAGGGATAAATTCAATAGACTGCTCCGTCTGGGGGTCCTCTCCGAGGTGGATCTGGACTCGATGGAGCGGGAAACGACAGCCACGGGGATAGCGGTCGAGGAGCTGATGATCCGGCAAGGGATCCCGAAACACGAGGTCCTCTTCTGCCTTTCGGAATATTACGGCTATCCGTTCGTTGAGTTCGATGAGGACGTGGCCGCATCCTATTATCTGGTCATGCGGCTCGACCTGGAGCACCAGAAGAGCGCCCTGTGGTTTCCTCTCTCCGTGCGAGAGAAAAAAGCCGAGGTCATCGCCTGCCGTCCCGACGACGAGCGTGTGATCGAAGACATCAAGAAAACGCTCGGAGTGGAGCAGATCGACTTCCGCGTGTCGCTTCCGACCGACCTCATCCGCATCATCGAGCATAATTTTGACGTGAACCGCAATTTCCTGATCTCCGGGGGCCGGACGCCGCTCGCGCGTGTGAGGACGTTCCTCGCCTACCAGCGGTCGACCTACGCGCATTACCGCACGCACTTCGCCAAAGGGCGGACGGGTCTCGCCTTCATACGGACCGGCGTCTCCTTCATCGTCATCGCCCTTCTGTTTTTGCGCGTCCTGGGGGCCGGGTTCTACGCGCTCCTGGAAGCACCGCTCTTCGTTGCAGGCGTCATCATGGTCTACGACGGGATCAAATGGTATCTGCCCGCCCGGAAGGTCGCGGGCAGGCCGGTTGACGCCGCCTGCACGGATCCGACATGGGGCACCTGCGTGCTGAGCGCGGATGTGAGGGACGGCCGCCCGGTCATCACGCGGACAAAAGAGATTAAGGGGGCGGGGGAGCACAGGGCCGACTGGGAGAATCTCTCGCCCGTGATGCGGAGAAGGTTCCTGGCCAGCGACCGGACCGATATGGCCGAGGAGCGGACGTCGCTTGCTGGTCACCGGACGAAGCTCGCCCGGGCGCGGACGGGACTCGCCTTTACCAGGACCGGCATTGCCTTCACCGGTCTCGGCATAGCGCTGATGCGGCAGTTTGAAGCGAGCCGGTGGTCGGCGTGGTCGGTCTTGGATGTCGCGCTGATCGTCGCGGGCATTCTCATGTCCGCCGAGGGCTTTTACTGGTATTTCGGCGGGCGCAGGTCCGGGATCGAGGGCTTCCGGTCCGTCATGGCGGGACTCAACAGGGAAACGATCTGGGACCTCGTGTTTCCGCCTGGCCACAAGCGATCGGGGCCAGGCAAGGACAGGCCGGGTCCGCCGGTCACCGCGAACCAGAAGCCGGGCATCTGGGCCACGACAGGCCACGCCCTGGAACGGACGGTGCTTGCCGACCGCCGCGGCGTCATGGCAAGGCTCCGAACCGTCATGGCGGTGGCTCGGACGGGGATGGCGTACATCAGGACGGGTATGAGCATTACGTCCGTCGGCGCGGGACTGATGGCCTATTTCGGCGTCGCCTCGCCGGGCTGGACCGTCTTCAATGCCCTGCTGATCATAGGCGGGCTTCTCCTGGTCGCGGACGGGTACCGCTGGATGCTTCCCGCCGAGCGCATGAGGAAGGAGTACCCGTACTGCTACGGGGATATGGAGATAACGATTCCCGATTACGGAAGACCGAACTCTGAATGGGGAACGGTCGTTTTTAACCAATATGACGCATGAACTGAAAAACGATGACCTTTTGGACGCAGCCGTGCAGCAGGGCGTGGAATTTTCCCTTCTGGTCGAAGGGGGGCTCTTAAGCCCTGCCGCTCTCGAAGAAGCGGCAAGCAGGGCCCAGGCGAGAGGCATCGCTCTCGAAAGGGTGCTGCACAGGGAATACGGCATAGCCAAGCAGGACCTGCTCAAGGCGCTTTCCGGATACTATAAATGCGCTTCCATCGAATATGACGAAAGGTTGCCGATCCCGCCGGAACTCTTGAATCTCAGCCCCGACTCGCTCTCGACGTACCAATGGATGCCCGTCATGAAGGACAAATCCGGCACGGTGGTCATCGCCGCGAGGAATCCCGAAAGCCAGGCGATGCGGTCGGACGTAAAAAGATTGATTGCGGCTGACAGGTTCGAGTTCCGCGTTTCGCTCGACCCTGACATCCAGTGGTACATCCAGGATTTTCTCCATGCGAAGGTGGGGCTCCTGATCGGAACTGAGCGGACGGGTCTGGCCTTCTGGCGGAACACGATGGCCCAGTGGCGCACGAGGATGGCCTGCTACCGGACCGATCTTGCGAAAGCAAGGACCGGCCTTGCCTTCATGCGGTGGGGGTTGGGCATGATCGCGCTCTCGAACGCGCTCCTGCAATCGAAGAGCACGAGCAGCAATCCATACCTGTATTTTTCGGTGCTCATCGCGGGCATCGTCATTTCCTTTTACGGTCTTCCCCAGTATCTGAACGTCCGGAAATCCCGGCTCACTCCTCCTGGCAACCAGACGCTGGTCGAGGTCACGGCGGCAACGATCCAATTCCTCGAAAATTATCATTTCATCGAGGGTACGGGTACGAGCCGGGAGACGCAGGGAACGATGCTTGCGCGGATGGGCGATTATCTTGCCGACCATAGCACCTATCTCAGCCCGACCCCGTCGAGCAAGACGCGCACCATGTTCGCCCGTGAGCGGAACGTATTGGCGGCCCAGCGGACGATCGCGGCCTGCTATCGCACCATCTATGCCCGGGCAAGGACCGGGCTCGCGTTCATCCGGACCGGAATCTCCTTCACGAGCATCGGCATAGGCATTTTGAGTTATTTCGGGTTCGGCCTGCTCACCTCGTTCAATATCTTGCTCATCGCAGCGGGGCTTCTGATGCTCGCGGACGGCGCGCTCTGGTACTGGCCCGTCAGAAAGGAGCAAGCGGAAATTCCGAGGGGCATTGCTTATCCCGAGTGACGGGGCTCAGGGTGCGGTCCCCTGCCGAATGGGGGCTGATGTCCGCGTGAAGAGGGAATCGATACACAATCGCCCGCTGTCATCTGTCGACCGCGAACGCCGCGTGAATCGCAGGACGGGGGCGTAATGGACTATATCCAATCAAGATGAAGATCGAAAAGAAAATCATCGTTACGAACGCGATCAACGCCGGATTGATCATCCTGATCGGCCTCTTTGCGCTTCAGAACATGAACCATGTTCTTACCAAGCTCAGGTTCGTGGAGATCGCCGACGATTTGAACGCTTCGTTTCTGGAAATGAGGCTTTCGGAGAAGAATTATTTTCTGTACAAGGACAAGACGGCGCTTCCCGCCATCCAAAGCAACATAGAAAGGACAGCAGCAACGATCAGGGGCGTACGCGAGGATATCATCCGCGCAATCGGCGAAAGCGAACTCGCGAAGCTGACGGGCCACCTCCAGTCCTATTCGTATGTCGTCGACGAAGCCGCGAGGGGAAATCCGAGCGACACGGAGCTTGAATCGCGGCTCCGGACCGAGGGGAAGGCGCTGAAGGAATTTTCAGAATCCATCACGAACCTTGAACGGAAGCGCGTCAACGACATCATCGCGAGTTCGAAGTACATTCTGATCTTCTCCTTCTGGGTGATCCTCGCTTTCGCGCTGCTGATAAGCCATTTTATTTCGCAGAAGATCGTGCGGTCGCTCCGGGAAATCGAGAAGCTGGCGAAATCGATCTCCGGGGGCAATTTCCACAGGATAGAAGGGTTCCAGTCGAACGATGAGCTCGGATCGGTCATCACGGCCATCAACTCCATGTCCGAAGAGCTCGGCCACCGCGAAGAGCAGCTCATCCAGTCCAAGAAGCTCGCATCGCTCGGCATCCTCACGGCAGGGGTGGCCCATGAGCTCACTAACCCCTTGAACAACATCTCGATGATCGCCCAGACCTATGCGGAACTGTACGACAAGCTGAGCGGCAGTGAGCGTGTAGAGTTCATGAGCAAGGTCGAGGAGGAGACGGAGCGGATTCGGAAGATCGTCAAGAACCTCCTCGATTTTTCCAAACCGAAGGACGCTCATCCGAAGGAAGCGGACATCAACGCGGTCATCCAGAAGACGCTTACCCTGATGCAGAACATGATCGACGTCTCAAACGTCGAAACGACGGTCAATCTCTATAGCGCATTGCCGCATGTATATGTCGATGAGCATCAGATGCAGCAGGTGCTCGTGAACCTCATCACCAACGCGGTCCAGGCCATGTCGGCGGGAGGCAGGATCGTCATATCGTCGAGGCTCGGGAAAGGCGGGGAATCCGTCGAGGTCGGAGTGGCGGACACGGGCAAAGGCATCCCGCCCGAGTTCCTGCCGCATATCTTTGACCCCTTTTTCAGTACCAAGGGCGACGGGGGCACCGGCCTTGGGCTGTCGGTCAGTTACGGGATCATCAAGAACCATAAAGGAGACATCCGGGTGGAAAGCAAAGTGGGGGTCGGGACGACCTTCACCATCGAGCTGCCGAGGTACAATCAAACAATAGAGGAGAAGATCGATGAACAGTCACAGGATCATGGTCATTGACGACGAAAAGATCGTGGGCGACATGGCAAAGCTGTCGCTCGGGCAGGAAGGCTACATTGTCGAGACCTTCCTCAATGCCGAGCCGGCGCTGGCGAGGCTCAAAGAGGAGAAATTCAATGTCGTCGTCACCGACTACAAGATGAAGGGCATAGACGGCATGGAGGTCCTGCGGACGGTGAAGAAGCTGTACCCCGAGACCAAGGTCATCATGATCACTGCCTTCGCCAACCTCGATGCGGCCATCGAGGCCCTTCGGGGTGACGTGCACGACTTTTTCCCCAAGCCCGTAAAGATCAAGGAGCTGAAGGAATCCATACGGCGCGCGCTGAGCAAGCCCTAGCGCCCGATCAGCCCAGAGCGGTGCGCGGACGCTGGGCGGTCCGGCATGAATGCATGCGGGACGCCTTGGTGCAAAGACGTCTCACCCGCTCCGGTGAATAGGATCAGAACATGAAAAGCGGTTTTTTGCAATCTTTCCTGGCTTCGATGGCCAACGTGTCGGCCTTCAGGAAGTATCCTGCGGACGCCGAGCAGTTCAGGGCCGTGTTCGACCGCTTCAAGAAAGTGCTCGACAGCAACAACCGGGCGCTCGAAACGATCACGGACATGGGCGAGAAGCTGGGCGGGGACTACCTGTTCGACATCATGTATATCAGGAAGGCCTACTCCGAGCTCAAGGGCGACCTCGAGCGCTCCATCCGGAATTTCGACGAGCTCACGCACCGCCGGTATGTGCGCCTCCACGACGTGTTCGCACGCATTGACTCCCTGATCCAGCAGATGGTCTCCGATGCACAGCCGTCCTTACAGGAGCCGCTCCTGTTTTTTGAGGATATCCCCTGGGGGATGGTGCGGGAGGTCGGCGGCAAGAACGCCCATCTCTCGGAGGTCAAGAACCGGCTGACCCTGTCTGTTCCCGACGCTTTCGTCCTGACGACCGCGGCCTATGATGAATTCATGCGCGCAAACGGGCTCGAAGAGCGCGTGGCGCGCATCGCACGGGACCCCCTCTCCGCTGCCACCGCGCTCCAGGAACTGCAGGAGCTCGTCATGCACGGGTCTGTCCCTCCCCCCCTCGGCCGGGCAATCGGGAAGGCGGTGCAGAAGATCAAGAGCCGTAACGGCGATTGCTATCTCGCGGTACGGAGCAGCGCCGAGGAAGAAGACAGCGGCCGTTCATTCGCAGGGCAGTTTAAGACCATCCTGAACGTCCCGCTCGATATCGAGGCGCTGGAGCGGGCGTATCGGGAGGTCATCGCGAGCCTCTTTTCTGAAAAAGCCGTGGCCTATGAGCGTCAGATGGGGTACGAGCCGGGGAACCTGAAAATGGCGGCAGGGTGCATGGTCATGGTGGATGCGGTGTCGAGCGGTGTCATGTATTCCACGGCGCCCGATGGCGACAGGGACGCCCTCATCATCAGCGCCGCATGGGGACTGGGAGAGGCCGTAGTCGAGGGGAAGACCGATGCCGACCTCTACAGGGTCAGGAAGGGTCAGCCCCATGATCTCTTAAGCTCGGTGATCGGGAAGAAATCCCTCATGATCTCTGGTTTGGACGGGGGCGGAGTGGCCGAGGCCGAAACTCCTGATGACCTTCGCGGAAAACCATGCCTGACCGCAGTGCAGGCGGCGGAGCTCGCATCTTCGGCTATCAAGATCGAGAAGTACTTCGGGAGCCCCCGGGATATCGAATGGGCGATCGGCAAGGACGGGACGATCTTCATTCTCCAGGCGCGCCCGCTCACCATCGCCCGGGAGGACCAGGGCGAGGTACCTGTGGAGCATCCGGCCCCTGAATCAGGGACAGCGTACCCGGTTCTGATAAGGAACCGTGGCAGCGTGGTGCAAAAAGGGGCGGGCGCGGGGAAGGTCTTTTTGGTACGGACAAAGGACGATCTGGATGATTTCCCGAAGGGGGCAGTGCTCGTTGCGAAGCACGACTCATCGCTGTACGTCCGGGTCATGCCGTTCGTGGCCGCGATCATCACCGAAACCGGAACGCAGACCAGCCATATGGCGGCTCTCTGCAGGGAACTCAGGGTCCCGGCGATCGTGAACGCAGCCGGTGTCACGGAGATCCTGAAACCGGGACAGGACATCACCCTCGTCGCAGGAGACGATGGCACATCGGCCCTCTATGAGGGGATCATCAGGGATCTCATTGCCGGGGCCGGGCAGGGCAAAGCGGGGATGGAGGATGTCCATGAATACCGCAGGAAGCGGTACATCCTGCGGTACATCTCCCCCCTTAACCTTGTGGACCCGCTGATGGAGGAGTTCACTCCGGAGGGGTGCCGGACCCTGCACGACATCCTGAGGTTCATACACGAAAAATCCGTCGCGGAGCTTGTGGACAGCGCGCGCGAGGGGAACGTCAAATTCAGGAAACAGGGGACGCTCATCCCGTTGGAACTTCCAGTGCCCGCCGGCATCGTGGTGATGGACATGGGCGGCGGTCTGGATATCGGGGGAGACGGCAGGCGGGCGACATTCGAAGAGATCACGTCAGTCCCTTTCCGGGCGATCATCAGGGGCATGCTGCATCCCGGGGCCTGGCACTCGGAGCCGGTCGCCCTGAAAGCCCATGATCTTCTTTCGAGCATGATGCGGATGCCGGACATCGACAGCGGGAACCCTGCCGGATACAATCTGGCGGTCATATCCCGCGAGTATGTGAACCTGAGCATAAGGTTCGGGTACCACTTCAATATGATCGACTGCTACTGCGGCGAGAAAGCGAAGAACAACCACATTTACTTCCGTTTCCTGGGCGGCGCGACGGACATGGTAAAGCGTTCGAGGAGGCTGGAGCTCATAGCGAGAATCTTGCGGGAGTACGGCTTCAATATCAGGATAAAGGGGGACCTCCTCATCGCCCGCCTCGCGGGCCTTAACCCGGAAGAGATGGAGAAGGTGCTCGACCAGGCGGGAAGGCTGATATCCTATATGCGGCAGCTGGATGCCGTGATGCACGATGATGCGGCCATCGAGCGGCATGCGAAGAATTTTTTAGCAGGCGTATACACGTATTGACGATGCCAGAGAAAACTACCGACAAGAAGACTATAACCCTTACGAGGTCATTCCTGGCCGTTCTCCTGCTCGCGACCTTTGCGTTCGGGGCGTTCATCGGCAGGGGCACAGGGATGCTCGGGGGCATGTATGAGACGAGCAGCGAAGAACGGACGGCCGATACGGGCGGCTCGTTCAGGTTCATACGGTCCTCTTCGGTGCACGGCAGTCCCGGCGGAACGCGCGCTTTCCAGGATCTGAAGCCGTTCCGCTATAAGGTCGATGCGCTCATCCAACGCAAGGTGAGCTCGGGCGATGCGTCGACTGTATCCGTTTTTTTCCGCGACCTGGTCGGCGGACACCGCTTCGGCATACGGGAGCAGGAGGCCATTGCTCCTGAAAGCCTTCTGAAACTCCCCCTGATGATCGCCTACTTTAAATGGGCGGAGTCAGACCCCCGCGTTCTTCGGAGAAAGGTCACCTATGCCGGCAGCGATGACAGGTCGGAACAGCAGAGCGTGCACGCCGCCAAGCCTCTCGAGAGGGGCAGGTCCTATTCCATCGACGATCTGATCCTCAGGATGATCGCGTATAACGACGGCGATGCCCATGCGCTTCTGATGGCCAACCTGCCGCCGGGCCATCTCGACAGGGTCTATAAGGATGTTTACGCAAACTACGACCCGGCAAAAAAGGACGAGGTAGTGACGCTCACCGCATACGCTTCGTTCTTCCGCGTGCTGTACAACGCTTCCTATTTGAACAAGAACATGTCCGAGAAGGCCCTCCGCTATCTCTCACGGTCTGCGTTCAGGGACGGTGTCGTCGCGGGCATTCCCTCGAACGTCGACTGTGCGATAAAGTTCGGCGAGCGGACAGTGCAGGCCGAAGCGGGCGGCGAAAGCGGAGAACGGGCAGTGAAGCAGCTCCATGAGTTCGGGATCATTTACTACCCAAACCGCCCCTTTCTTATCGGGGTCATGGCGCGCGGCGAGGACCCCGGAAAGCTGGCGAATATCATGCGTGAAATCACCTCCCTTATATACGAAGAGGTGGACCGGCAACTGAGGACGTCAGGGTAGCGAATGCACGATTCAGCTTGATTTTACGGTTTTGATAGAGTTATCATATGAGGACAAAATCCAGCATGCCAGCGATTACCATAGAATAGCGAACCCAAGGAAAGCTGGGCTGTAATCTTTAAACGGCATGGCTCTCAATTTTGAACCGAAAGATACATTGCATGAATATCCGCTGCAGGCCCTGACCCTTCTTACGGATTCCCCGACGGGTTCCAGCTTGAGAAGCTCATCCCGGAAAAATCAATACATCAGGCTTGTGAGGTCGGGCAGGGAGACTGGGCACGCGTCAATCCCTTGCCGCCAAGCGAGCACGCTTTAAAGGGCAGAACCATGTCGTGCGCCAGGAGATCATTTCTAAAATGAATAACGCGTCCCCTTCCTTTTTTAGGAAGCATAGAAAAATAAACATTTGCTTATTCTTGATGATCGGCATTGTGGGTTTCGTGCTCGTAAACGTGAAGGTGAACATTACCCGCAATTACGAGGGCATATTCCTGTTGAAAGGAAAGGACGGTGCCTTCCTGGAAGTGAAGGATGACCTCTTCCTTGGCGAAGAAGACCGGTATATCGCCGGGATCGATCTTGAGCGGGAAAAGCGTTTTTTGAACAGCCTGTTTGATGCCCACGCCGACTCTACGACAAATGGGCCCTCGTTGTATTATGAATGGAACAAGAAATGGGGCGAAGGCTTCGTCCGCAACTATCTACCCGGCGGGAAGCAGCTTCTCACCGCGTTCAGCAGATTCATCGACGACGGCGGCAAGGTAGTCCTCGGAGTATTCGTAGGCGGCGGATTGCCTGCGAACATTCGAGACGACGACATAGTGAAAATGAACGAGACCGGGATGGCTTATTACGACGGTGTGCGATGGTACCACATCTGGTGCAACGTCAACGAGCTGATCGCGAACTCCCGGAATGAAAGCATATTCCCGTCCGAGTGGAAGTATTTAGGAAGCCGCGTGCTCCATCATAACCCCGAGGATTTGTTCTTGGAGAGCAGTCATGAAATAATGATCGACGGGGTGCCTCTGAACATGATCCGGACTGCTATTTTCAAGGCCGGTGAAATGTACTTTGTCCTTACGATCAAGATAACCAACGTGGGCAGCAGGGCCGCAACCTATTACTATCTTTACGGGGACGAGCCGTGGCTGGGTAACTACGGAACGTCGGGAGGTAACATCGGCTGGTCTTCGGATGGCGTATCTCAAGAGCTGTTCCAATATAAAGGAAGGATCAACACGAAGAAGCTGCATTACGCCGGATTGTGGGACTATGGGAACGATGTGATCGGCGAAGGGCATGAATTCACCCGCACCGCTAACTTCATCGAGTGGTTTGGGAATATTAGGCCGGACGTCTTTTTTTCCAATGGACCCTATGATTTTCCGCAAATCAACGAAAAGCGAGTGCCCCTCTCCAGCAATATGAGATTCCTGGCGGTCCAGTGGGGGCCGCGGACGCTGAAACCGGGGCAGTCAGAAACATATACCCTGGCGATCGGCATGGCGGGACATGACCCGAAAAGCGGGTTCCCGGTGAAGCCCAAGATAGATCTGAAAAATTTCCCGTAAGACATCTTCTTATCCCGAAAATATGTCCTCTATGGCCATAAGAGCGGAACGATGCCCACCCCCCTTTTCACCTGTTCCCCGGAACGGACGCAACGTGCGCTTTTCACGATTCTGCGTCGAAATGAAGCTTAACAGCCGGCTGCATCTGAAGTCAGGCGCTGTGCCATGAGAACCTTTCTCGCCTCCATATCGGAGTCCCTTGCAGCGAAACTCATTATCGCCCTCCTGTCGCTCGTCATAATCGGCGGGGGCATATCATGGTATGCGCTGATCCACGCAGGCAAGGAAAACCTCATAAACGAAGCCGTTAAAGACGCCGCCTCGTACTCCGATCTCGTTACAAAGAGCGTACGCCACAGCATGCTCACGTTCAACCGGAAGGCGATCCAGCAGACGGTGGACGACCTCAGATCGACAAGGGACGTGAAAGGGATCAAGCTGTTCAACGGCAAAGGAAGGATTTTCGTCTCGTCAAAGCACGAGGAAATCGGGCATCAGGTGGACAGGACCGCTTCCGTCTGCCAGGGCTGCCATTCCGACCCCGAACGGCCTTCTGAAACGATGACCCAGCAGAGGCAATGGGTCACCTACCGGGGCAGAGAAGGATACAATATCCTGACGTTCATTGACCCGATCTACAACGAACCCTCCTGCGCTCAGGCCGCCTGCCATGTCCATTCCCCGAATCAACGGGTACTCGGCGTCCTCGAAACCGATTTCTCGCTCGCCGCAGTCGACAGAAACATACAAAGACAAACGGTAAACACGACGGTTTACGCTCTTATCTTCATGTGCATCATCTCCGTCGTCCTCTATGTGATCCTCAGGAAGTTCGTGCTGAAGCCCGTGTCAACACTCTCGAACGCCATGGGCAAGGTCGCGCATGGCGATCTCGGCCGCACCGTGACTGTCACTTCAGGGGACGAGATCGGTCTGCTTGCCCGCACCTTCAATGAAATGACCCAGGAGCTCAAAACGGCAAGGAAAAAGATGGAAGATTGGACGGAGAGCCTCGAACGGGAAGTGGCAAAGAAAACGGACGCATTGAAGAAATCCCAGGACAAATTGATCCAGGCGGAGAAGTTCGCGGCGCTCGGAAGGCTTGTCGCCGATGTTTCCCACGAGATACGGAACCCCCTCACCGCCATCGGAGGATTTGCGCGCAGGCTCCATAGGGGAGCCAGCGGTGAAAAAGAGAAGGAGCGCGCGGAGATCATCGTCTCCGAAGTCGGCCGGCTCGAGAAGATCCTGCGCGATGTGCTCACATTCACCCAGGATGTGCGGTCCCGGCTTGAAAAGCACCGCCTGGAGCAGATCGTGTATGACGTGGCAAACATGCATGAACATGCATGCAGCGAGCAATCTATAAGCGTGGAGGTAATGATAGATCGGGACCTTCCTCCTGTTCTGATAGACAAGGACCAGATCAGGCAGGCGCTCTCCAATCTGTTCACCAATGCACTGGACGCGATGACGCATGGCGGCACATTGAAAATAACCGCGGGCAGTGAAGACATAAACGATGTGCAGTATGTTTTCCTGAGAGTATCAGATACCGGGCAGGGGATCGATGAGGATAAGCTGCCGCTGATCTTCGATCCCTTCGTCACCACGAAGCAGATAGGTCACGGTACCGGCCTCGGCCTTTCAGTGACGAAAAAGATCATAGAAGAGCATGGCGGCTTTATCAAGGCAGAGAGCACGAGGGGGGAAGGCTCGGTCTTCAGCCTGTATTTCCCACGGCAGAGCGACGAGGAATCACGGGAAATAAAGTGCTGGGAATACATGAAATGCGGCAGGGATAAGGATGCAACGACGAAGTGCCCCGCCTATCCGAACTTCGGGAGGGTCTGCTGGGCGGTGGCGGGCACGTTCTGCGAAGGCAAAGTACAGGGGACCTTCGCGCAGAAATATGAGGATTGCGGAAAGTGTGATTTCTATAAAATGGCGAGAAAAAGGAGAGAGTAGATCCCGCGACGATGTAAGGACGAAAACGGCCAAAGGCGCGGAGGTGCGAGGCGTCGCGAGGTTTAAGAAAGTAAAGGCGCTAAGGGTCTTAGTTACTTTTCGTATCTATGAGTTCCATTCGCGAATTACTTTTCGTTACATCGGTGTTTGAAAACCTGCTTTCACGCCATATTGTTCATGATGTCGCAAAAAAAAATTTCGGCTAACCGTGTAAATATAATATCCAAATGTTATATAAATCGTAATTTTGCCTTCCACTTTATCCCCAGATCCATACCGTTTCCAAAACTACACATAGCAATAGAAACTTTTTGATTTCATTGTAATTTCAGGTTCGTTGTCACATTCTCCCGTTATGGAGCTGTTAACGCGCACCAAGGAAGCTCCTGCCCGAATTTGCACGAAACGCCCTACCGTGTCTAATCTGAGTGCCGGACGTCCTCTTTTTTCCAAAAAGTGGTATTTAATTTGCTTAATTTTGAGGCATGCGATCAGCCATAACGCCCGGCAGCGGAAGCAACATGATCCTCGAAGACGTGGTGGCCTTTTTGAGGAAGGTGCCGCCGTTCCAGTTCCTCGAAGAAGCCGACCTGTTGGCCGTTGCCAGGAACCTGTACATGGAGTTCTACCCCAAGGACATGGTCATCCTGGAACAGGACGGCCCGCCGAGCGACTCTCTCAGGATCATAAAAAAAGGCGGCGTGAAGGTCTACATGGTATCAGAAGACGGCGGCGAGGTGGTGATCGATTACCGCGGCGAAGGCGATACCTTCGGCTTCCTGTCGCTCGTGGGCAAGGACCGCGTACGGGCGAACATCACGGCTGTTGACGACACGCTCTGCTACCTCCTCGGGAAGGAGATGCTCCTCAAGCTCCTGGATTCGAACCTTTCGTTTACCGAGTATTTTCTGAAATCGCACATCACGAAGTACATCGACCGGACCTACCGCGAGATGCAGGACAAGAGCATATTCTACGGCGGGAGCGACCGCCTCCTGTTCACGACCCGCGTGGGGGACATGGCCATCAAGGAGATCGTCTCCGTCCAGGAGGAGACATCGATCCGCGAAGCGGCCCAGATCATGTCCGAGAACAGGATCAGCTCGCTCATCGTCATGGACCGGAACAATCTTCCCGCCGGCATCCTGACGGACCGTGACCTCCGCGAAAAGGTGGTCGCGAAGGGACGGGACACGCAGGAGCCGATCAAGAACATCATGAGCACCACGCTCATCAGGGTGGACGCCCGGGACTACTGCTTCGAGGCCGTGCTCAAGATGCTCAAGTACAATATCCACCATATCCTCGTGATCAAGGACGGGGACCTCGCTGGCGTGATCACGAACCATGATCTGATGCTGCTCCAGGGGACTTCGCCCCTCTCGCTCACGAAGGACATCGAGAGCCAGCAGACGATCGAGGGGCTTATCCCCGTCTCGAAGAAGATCAACGGCATCGTCGGACTCCTCCTCAAGGAGGGCGCGAAGGCGAGCAATATAGCCAAGGTCATCACCGAGATCAACGACCGGCTCGTGCGGAAGATCATGGAGTTCGCCGAGCGGAGGTTCGGAAACCCCCCGGTGCCCTACTGCTGGATCGTGTTCGGCAGCGAGGGGCGCAAGGAGCAGACCTTCAAGACAGACCAGGACAACGCCATCATCTACGCCGACCCCGAAACGGACGAGATGGCCGAGACGGCGGCGAAATACTTTTCCGCCTTCGCCGAGTTCGTTCGGGACGGCCTCATCAGGTGCGGATTCCCGCTCTGCCCGGCCGACTACATGGCGAGCAACCCCAAGTGGTGCCAGCCGCTCAAGGTGTGGAAAAGGTACTTCTCCGCCTGGGTGTCCGAGCCGAAGCCGGAAGCGATGCTGAACGCCGTGACGTTCTTCGATTTCAGGCCCATGTGCGGCGACGCGGAGCTCTCCGATGCGCTCCGAGGCCATCTGAAAGAGATCCTGAAGGACGAGAAGATCTTTCTCGGGTTCCTCGCGAACATGGCGATCAAGAACTCGCCTCCCATCGGGTTCCTGAAGTCCTTCGTCGTGGAGAAGGGCGGCGAGCACAAGGATGAGCTCAACCTGAAGGTGAAAGGCATTGCCCCGCTCGTGGACATCATACGCCTCTTCGCGCTCGAGAAGGGGGTCCGTGAGACCTCCACCCTCGAGCGGATCGAGACGCTCCGCGACAAGCACACGATCGTGACCGAATACGGCGATGATTTCGAGCACGCCTTCGAGTTCATCATGCTCCTTCGGATTCATCACCAGTACGAGCAGATCAGCTCGGGCCATGCGCCCGACAATTTCATCAACCCGAACCGGTTGAGCAATCTCGAGAAGCGGTCGATCAAGGAGGCCTTTCAGCTCGTTTCGAAGGTCCAGGCTCTGATCATCGAGCGGTACAAGTCGCTGATCTGGTGAGGGTGCTGTGGGGCTGCTCAGGGGGATTTATAGGTCGCGGCACGGGATCGACCCGAAAACGCCGATGCTCGATGTCCCGTACGTCGTGCTGGACACGGAGCTTACCGGTCTCGACGAGAAAAAAGACTCGATCATATCCGTGGGCGCTGTGCGCATGCGCGGCGGGAAGATCAGCTTGGGCGATACATTCTACCGCCTCGCAAGCCCGAACACGGAGCTCTCGAAGCAGAGCGTGGTGATCCACGAGATCATGCCGTCGGACGTCGTCGAGAAGCCGGCCATCGATGCCGTCCTCAAGGAGCTTCTGGGTTATTGCGGGAATGATGTCCTTGTCGGTCATTTCATTTCGATCGACCTCGGTTTCATCAACCGCGAGATGAAGCGGATCTACGGAACGGGGATCAGGAACGCCGCGCTCGACACCTTCAGCATCCACGAATGGCTCCGGAAGCGCGCCATGACCAGTGACTGTCCCGAGATGCCGCCTGCGCGGTTCCGGCTATTTGATATCGTCAAGTGCTACGGCATCCCGGTCAACGGCGCACATAATGCTCTGATGGATGCTTATACCACGGCCCAGTTGTTCCAGCGGTTTCTCCCGCTGCTCATCGAGGCGGGAGCGAAGGACATTGGGGACCTGCTCAAAATAGGGATACCATTCAAAGGGGGTGATCAGTTCGGCCTATCGGGGGAGTTCAGCAACTTTTAGGATCAAACAATAACCTTAAGGAGGATGAACCATGACCAAAATGAAGAAGGAAGACATCTTGAATGACGCCGATTTCAAGGACCTCTCGGGTCAGAAGAACACGATATCGATCATTCTGACGATACTTGAACTGGTGATCTATTTCGGTTTCGTCGGTCTGATCGCCTATAACAAGCCGTTCCTGGCGCAGAAGCTCTCCGAAGGCGGCGCCGCCACGATCGGGATCCCCATCGCCGTCGGCACGATTGTCCTGTCGTGGGTGCTGACCGGCATCTATATCTGGTGGGCGAATGCGAAGTATGACGTGCTCGTCAAAAAAGTCAAAGAGAAGATAGGAGGATAACCATGCATCAGACGGTCATAGGACAGGCAAATCCGGTCGCAATAGGCTTCTTCGTTCTGTTCGTTATCACCACGCTCGTCATCACCTACTGGGCGGCAAAACGGACGAGGACCACAAAGGACTTTTACGCAGCGGGGAGAAGCATCACGGGATTCCAGAACGGGCTCGCGCTCGCGGGCGACTACATGAGCGCGGCATCGTTCTTGGGCATTGCCGGCCTCGTGTCCACGAAAGGCTACGACGGCCTCATCTACTCCGTGGGCTGGCTCGTGGGATGGCCGATCATCATGTTCCTGATATCCGAACCTCTCCGCAACCTGGGGAAATACACTTTTGCCGATGTCGTTGCCTACCGGCTCCAGCAGCGTCCAATCCGCGCGGCGGCGGCGGCGGGCTCGATCGTCGTCGTGCTCACCTATCTCATCGCGCAGATGGTGGGCGCAGGCACGCTGATCAAGCTCATGTTCGGCCTTCCCTTTGAGCTCGCCATCGTGATAACAGGCGGACTCATGATTTCATATGTGCTCTTCGGCGGCATGATCGCCACCACCTGGGTCCAGATCATCAAGGCGGTCCTGCTCCTGGGCGGCGCCACGCTCCTCGTGATCCTGACCCTCGGCCAGTTCGGGTTCAGCTACGGAGCGCTCTTCAGCCAGGCGGAAAAACTGTACACGAATAAGTTCCTCGAGCCGGGCGGTCTCGTCACGAGTCCCGTAGACGCGTTTTCGCTGGGGCTTGCCCTCATGTTCGGCACGGCCGGCCTTCCCCATATCCTCATGCGGTTCTACACGGTGCCTGACGCGAAAGAGGCGCGCAAGTCGGTGTTCTACGCTACCGGCTTCATCGGCTACTTCTACATCCTGACCGTGACCATCGGCTTCGGCGCTGCCGTGCTGGTGGGCCAGAAGGTCATCATGGGCATCGACAAGGGCGGCAACATGGCCGGCCCGCTGCTTGCCGAGGTGCTGGGCGGGAACGTGTTCCTCGGCTTCCTGTCAGCCGTCGCGTTCGCGACGATCCTTGCCGTGGTGTCCGGCCTGACGCTCGCCGGCGCATCAGCGCTGTCCCACGACCTCTACGTCGGCGTGATCCGGCGAGGAGTGGCCGCAGAGAAGGAAGAAGTGAAGGTCGCGAAGATCGCCACCGTCGGCCTGGGCATCACCGCGATCCTCTTGGGCATCCTGTTCAAGGGGCAGAACGTCGCGTTCCTGGTCGGCTTGACATTCGCGATCGCCGCAAGCGCGAACTTCCCCGCCTTGCTCATGTCCATCGTGTGGAAGAAGTTCACGACCGCCGGCGCGGTGATGAGCATCTATACGGGCCTCATCGTGGCGGTCGTGCTCCTCATCCTGAGCCCCACGGTATGGATCGACATTGTGAAAAAGGATGAAAAGGCGGCGATTGAGAAATCGGTGGCCGATCTCAAGGCCGCGTCAGCCGCCATCGACACGCAGGTCGCCGATATGCAGAAACAGATGGTCAGCGCCGACGCCATCGCAGCGATGAAAAAGAAGCAAAAGGCGGCAGCCGAGACGAAGAATGCCGAAATCCAGGCCGCCGTGGCCGGGAAGGCAAAGGAAAAGGAAGTGTTAACGACCAAGATGAAGGAAGCAAGCGCCAAGATGCCGCAGGCGATATTCCCCTTGAAGAACCCCGGCATCTACTCCATGGCGGCCGCGTTCCTGGTCGGCATTCTCATTTCCCTCCTGGCGCCGAACAAGGAAGCGCAGGAAAAATTCGCCGATGAGAAGGTCAGGGAGTATATCGGCATCGGCGCAGAGTAGGAATCGCCATCGGTCGAGGGAGCGGGGGACGCGGCGTTATTTGCGTACCCCTGCCTCTTGACAATTCGCCCTCTTTCCCGTAGAGTTCCGCGTGAGAGAGGGCATCAGCACTCTTCCGCTGCTTGAAGCAGCGGAACCCATACTTAATTGGAGCAGCGAGAAGGAGGACGAGGAATGGCAAAGGAAAGCTTCGAAGTCCTGTCGACGGAAAAAAGGATATTTCCTCCGTCAAAGGAATTCAGCCAGAAAGCGTATATCAAGAGCATGAAGGAATACGAGCAGCTTTACAAACGGTCGGTCGACAGCCCCGAGAAGTTCTGGGCAGAGATGGCGGAACAGAACCTCACATGGTATAAAAAGTGGGACAAGGTTCTCGAGTACGATTTTAACAAGCCCTACATCAGGTATTTCAGCGGCGGCAAGCTGAACGCCTCAGTGAACTGCCTGGACCGTTTCATCAAAACACCAACGCGAAACAAGGCCGCGCTCATCTGGGAGGCGGACAGCGGCGTGTACAAGACCTATACGTACCAGCAGCTCTATACCGAGGTGAACCGGTTCGCGAACGTGCTGAAGAAGAAGGGCATCAAGAAGGGTGACCGGGTCACGATCTACCTGCCCATGATCCCGGAGCTCCCCATCGCCATGCTCGCCTGCGCCCGGATCGGCGCGATCCACAGCGTGGTGTTCGGCGGGTTCTCCTCGAAATCGCTGAGGGACCGGATCCAGGACTGCAATTCCCAGATGCTCATCACCGCCGACGAAGGTCTCCGCGGCGGACGGTTCGTGCCGCTGAAATCGAACGCCGACGAGGCGCTTCTCGAATGCCCCTCGGTGAAGGGCGTCGTTGTCGTGTGCCGGGCAGGAACCGGAAAGATAAACATGGAGCCCTCGCGGGACGTGTGGTGGCACGAGGAGATGGCCGCCAAGGACATAACCAACTACTGCGAGCCCGAGAAGATGGATGCGGAGGACCCGCTCTTCATCCTCTACACCTCCGGCTCGACGGGCAAGCCCAAGGGCGTGCTCCACACCACGGGCGGCTACATGCTCTTCACAAACCTCACGTTCAAGTGGATCTTCGACTATCACGACGAGGACATCCATTTCTGCACCGCGGACATCGGCTGGGTGACGGGGCACAGCTATATCCTCTACGGACCGCTCTCGGCAGGTGCCACCTCCCTCATGTTCGAGGGTATTCCCACCTATCCGGACCCGGGCAGGTTCTGGGACATCGTGGACAAGCACGGGGTGAACATCTTCTACACGGCTCCCACGGCGATCCGCGCGCTCATGAAAGAGGGCGAGGCCTGGGTAAAGAAGCACGACCTGTCGTCGCTCCGGGTGCTCGGCACCGTCGGTGAACCGATCAACCCCGAAGCGTGGATGTGGTATCATACGAACGTCGGAAAGGAGAAGCTGCCGATAGTCGATACCTGGTGGCAGACCGAGACGGGGGGCATCCTCATCACGCCGCTGCCCGGCGCCATGACCACCAAACCGGGTTCGGCAACGAGGCCTTTCCCGGGCGTCGTGCCGAAGGTCGTGAAGGAGAACGGCGCGCCCGCCGGCGTGAACGAGGGCGGATACCTGGTGATCGAAAAGCCCTGGCCCGGCATGCTCCGCGGGACCTACGGCGATCCCGAGAACAAGCGGATCAAGGAGGTATACTTCACCAGGTTCCCCGGCGTGTATTTCACCGGCGACGGCGCGCGCGTCGACGAGGACGGCGATTACTGGCTCATGGGCCGCGTCGATGACGTCATCAACGTTTCCGGCCACCGGCTCGGGACGGCCGAAGTGGAATCGGCCCTCGTCAGCCATGAAGCTGTGGCGGAGGCGGCCGTGGTCGGCTACCCCCACGAGATCAAGGGCGAGGGCATTTATGTGTATGTGACCCTCAAAGAGGGCTTCAAATCGAGCGATGACCTGAAGAAGACCCTCGTGGGACACGTGCGCTCGGTGATCGGCCCGATCGCGTCGCCCGACAAGCTCCAGTTCGCTCCCGGCCTGCCGAAGACCAGAAGCGGCAAGATCATGAGGCGCATCCTGCGGAAGATCGCCCACAACCAGCTGGAAGACTTAGGGGATACGTCGACGCTTGCCGATCCGACCGTTGTGGACTCGCTCGTAAAAGGGAGGGTCTGACCGCCGCAGAATCGTGTACCTTACTGCCTGCGCCCATGCCCTCGGACGCAGGAATTTAAGGTTGACAGGAGACGATGGCGAAAATATAATTGTACAGAGAACGTCACCCGGGGTGAGGCGATCACGATCCCGTCCCGGCTGACAGGAGGGCGCACAGAAAAACATTCATGCCCATTTGTAGTTTCACAGGCTGCAAATGGGCTTTTTCTTTTCCCGCCGGAATCCGGCCGTCTAAAAGCGGAGCGGAACGCCGGAACCAGAAGGAGGCCTCTCATGAAAAGGCTTACTCTTGTCATGGTGCTCTTCTTTTTCGCCGTCTCTGCATCAGCCGAGGAGAAGCGGTACACGGTGCCTCTCGGAGACTCGCCGACCAGCGGTCCGCAGGATGCGCCGGTCACTATCATAGAGTTCCTCGATTTCCAATGACCGCACTGCGTGGCGGCCGGTCCGACCGTCAAGAAGATCATGGACACGTACAAGGGAAAGATACGGCTCGCGATCAAGAATTATCCGTACATATATCGTGACTACTCCTACCTGGCGGCCGAGGCGTCGCTCGCGGCGCGGGACCAGGGCAAATACTGGGAGATGCACGACCTCCTGCTCAAGAGGTCTCCGAAACTCGACCGCATGAGCCTCATCGGGTACGCGAAGGAGCTTGGGCTCGATGTAAAGGAGTTCACCGATTCTATCGACAGCGAAAGGCATGCGCAGGACATCGAACGTGACGTACAACTCGCTACAGGAATGGACATTTACAATACACCCACGTTTTTCATCAACGGCCTCAAGGTCATAGGAGATCGGCCGTTCGCCGATTTTAAGAAGATCATCGACCAGGAGTTGAAAAATGCCAAACAATAGGCCTATCCACCGGCTCGTCTTAATGCTGTGTTTTACACTTTCGATCGCCCTCTGCTCCTCATATGCCTTTGCCGGGGATCTTGAGCCGTTCAAGGCCGTTCCCGTGCCGGAAGGGAACCTCCAGACGCCGGAGAAGATAGAACTGGGGAAAAAGCTGTTCTTCGACCGCCGGCTTTCGGGAGACGGGACCATGAACTGCGCGACCTGCCACGATCCGGAACAGGCGTTCACGGACGGGCTCGAGATATCTCTCAGCTATCCCACGACGAGAAACTGGCGCAACTCGCCCACGCTCATGAACGTGGCGTTCCAGAAGTACCTGTTCCACGACGGCCGGGCGCGGACCCTCGAGGAGCAGGCGCTCTTCCCGATGATGTCGGCATTCGAGATGAACAGGAACCTCGATTTCGTCGAAGAGGTGATCAGATCCGTGCCGGAGTACGTTGACGCGTTCCAGAAGGTCTTCGGCGGCGAGGTCACGCGCGAGCGCATGGCCATGGCGATCGCCGCGTTCGAAAGGACGCTCGTTTCCCGGAACACGCCGCTCGACCGGTTCCTCAAGGGAGACCAGAAGGCGCTCTCGGAGGACGCGAAAAAAGGCCTGGCCCTGTTCAAGGGGAAGGGCAAATGCACCGAATGCCACTACGGCGTGAGCCTGTCCGACGACATGTTCCATGCACTGAATGTACCGGAGGACCCGGAACACCAGAGCGATCCGCGGATAGCCACCACAAGGAGGTTCGTGGCCAAGGTCTATCATTTTGATGAGTATCGCACGCTCGCGGAGGACCCGGGCAGGTACCTGATCACCAAGGACAAGAAGGACTGGAAGGCGTTTCGGACCCCCACGCTGCTTGAGATATCACGGACCGCTCCGTTCATGCATAACGGCATCTTCCCGTCGCTCGATGACGTCATCGATTTCTTCGACAAGGGAGGAGGGCAGGGGAATACAGCGCTCAAGCCTTTGGGGCTGAGCGCCAGGGAGAAGCAGTATTTGAAGACGTTCCTCATCGAGGCGCTGACCGGCGAGCCGTTCGTCATAGAGTACCCGAAAGTGCCGTAGCCGGGAAACGATGTCCCGAGGACGTAGATTTTTCTGTCCCTTATCCTGCCCAAAGAAAAGAGGGGGGAGATCAGGTGAAAGTTGCCATCGAGGATATCATCAGGGAAAAACCGCATCTCACGGACCCGTTCAGATTCTATCAAAAGGCCGTGAAATTCACGGAGTCGGTCAGGGGACTCCGGCTCCCTGCGCGACTGGAGATGCATTCCTATCCGCGTGAATCCGTCGACAGGGTATTCGAGATATTCTCCGCCATCTTTGAGTTCCCGGAGGGGACCCTCGCGCCGCTGAAACAGGCAATGGGGCTAAATGAGATTGACTTGACGCGTCTGCCCCTAGGCGAGATCCCTGCGTTCTCGCTCCCCTATCCCGAGGACGACCTGACAATGCTCCTGTTCCTCATCGGCAAGCCGTACTTTCTCGGCCTGCGGGAAGCGGTCAGCCTGGACAAGCGGGTATGGGAGGAGGGGAGATGCCCGGTGTGCAGCGCGCAGCCGTCGATAGCATGGATCGAGGGGGAGGGCCGGCGTCAGATCTCCTGTTCATTCTGCGGTACCGTGGGATATCATGAACGGATCGGTTGCATGATCTGTCAGAACAGTGAGGGGCCGAAACAGAATGTTTTCGTCTTCCAGGGCGAATCGGCGTTCAGGCTCAATACGTGCGATGCATGCCGGTCGTATGTAAAGACCATTGATGCCGGCATGCTTTCACGCATAGGCCCCGAGGTGGCCGACCTTATGAGCCTTCCTCTTGATATCGTGGTGCAGGAAAAAGGGTTCGAGCGTCGCTCACCGAACCCGATAGGCATGAGGAAAATATCGACTCACGGCTAGAACATGCCTCAACATGCCCACAGGGATCGTCCTACGGCCGCCTCCTCCCGTTCACCCGCTAACTCCGGCTAGAGAAACGTCTCCCGCATTCTTTCTGACCTTAAAAAGTCGCGGCAGGTCAAGGACAAGGTTGCTACTTCATGATCTGGTCGATCCACTGCACCAGATCGATTTTTTCCTTGGGGGCGCCGTCCATGCGCGCGATCTGCGTTCCGTTCTTGAAGACGACAAAGGTGGGCGTGGCCTTCACCATAAAACGCTGAGACAGGCCCGGTTCCGCGTCCACGTCGACCCTGACCACCTTCAAGCGGCCGGCCTTCCAGGACGCAAGGTCGTTCACGACCGGCTCGACCATACGGCAGTAGCCGCACCACTTGGCCCAGAATTCCAGAAGCACGAATTCCGGCCACTCGAAGATCTCGCGCTCGAAGGTCGCCGCCGTTGCATTGACGGGCGCCCTGGGGAACTCGAGGGCTTTCTTGCATTGTCCGCAGGCCGGGTGGCCCTCTAATTTCTCCGGGGGGACCCGGTTGAGCGTCTTGCACGAACTGCAGCGGATGATGATCGACCTGTCCGGCATATGCACTCCTCATTTATTATATCATGCCCTCCCGGACATGACGGCGGCGGCCTGCGGACAGGCCTTCTGACTGGCCTCCGGGCCTTTTTCGGTATAAAATAAAACATGGATCCGGCATTGCAGAAAAACAGCATACACATAGACGGCTCATACGGCGAGGGCGGGGGGCAGATCCTTCGGACCTCACTTGCGCTGTCGTGCGTGCTCGGAAGGCCCGTCGAGATCATCAACATCCGCAGGACGCGCAGGAAGCCGGGACTCCAGCCGCAGCATCTTACCGCGGTCAAAGCTGCAGCGACGATCAGTCGCGCCCGCGTGGAGGGGGCGGCGCTTTCCTCCACCGCGCTTCGCTTCTCGCCGGGCGCAACCCGCGGAGGCGACTATTTTTTCGACGTGTCCGAAACAAAAGGGAGCGCCGGGAGCAGTTCCCTGGTTCTTCAGACGGTCCTGCTTCCGCTCTGTTTTGCCGAAGGTCCCTCCACCGTCACGGTGACCGGAGGCACGCACGTGCCCTTGAGCCCGACGTTCCACTATCTGGAGAGGGTATTTCTGCCGACGCTTTCCCGTATCGGCGTCATCGCTGACATCGGCATCGAACAGTGGGGCTGGTATCCTCGTGGCGGCGGGAAGATCGCTGCAAAGATCGGTGCGAAAAGCGTCCTCAAACCGGTCGAGATCCCGGCGAGGGGAAAGCTGGTCCGCGTCACCGGGGTCTCGGCAGTCGCAAATCTGCCGAACGACATAGCCGTGCGGCAGCGGAACCAGGCGCTCCATGCGCTCAGCGAGAGAGGCATTGATGCGGCCGTCGATGTTGTTTCCGCGCCTTCGCCGGGCAAAGGCACGCTCTTCTTTCTGCTCGCGGAGTTTGAAAACATCGCTGCCGGATTTGACGCCCTCGGGGCGATCGGCAAGCGCGCCGAGGAAGTGGCGGACGAGGCGTGTCATGCGCTGTTTCAATACATGGACGCGGACGGCGCCCTCGATCCGCACCTTGCGGACCAGTTTATCCCTTACGCTGCGTTCTGTGACGGCACCTCAGAATTCACCACGACCCGCATCACGGGGCATTTGCTCACGAACATCTGGGTGGTAAAGCAGTTCATGGTCATGGACACAACGGTTGAAGGCAAGGAAGGCGGGCCGGGCAAAATCACTGTCCGGGGGCACGGGGCGAGGGACCGGGGTAAGGAGTCACCCTGATACGAGAGACAAGGGGCGAAAAAAAGCGACGATCATGGATGGTGGATGAGAGCTCCCCGGGTATGGTATATTGTAAACGTAAAATGGATCTTGTGGCCAAGGAGGATTTTATGAAACCCGTTCTGACGTACATTGTGCTGGCGCTTGTTGCGATCTCGCTTGCCGGGTGCCTCTATACCAACGTCATTGTCCCTTACGGGACAGAGCTCAACAAGACGGAGCTGGGCCATAAAAAGGGAACGGCTTCCACGTACTCCGTGGTGTGGCTCTTTGCCTGGGGCGATGCGGGGGCCGCTGCCGCGGCGAAGAACGGAGGTATCACAACGCTGACGCACATGGACCGTGAATTGCATGCCGTTCTGTTCGGCATTTACACGCGGCAGACCACGATCGTCTACGGCGACTGACAGGAGCCCACTATGCGTGCGATCGATCGAATGTCCGTCGTCATCGCTCTGTCCCTGCTCCTGGCGGGATGCGCTGGCGGCGTGTTGTTCCACAGCGGAATATATTCCCATACGGTGGAGCCGCTCACCTTCAACCGCAATCCGACCGACGTGGAGGGGAGCATGCAGCCGGCAAAAGGCGACATCAGGGAAATACAGTACTATGTCAGCGTTCAATGGGGAACGAACGGGATCGGCGATGTCGCCAGGAAGAACGGGATCACTACCGTCTATTACGCCGATCTTGAAAGGCTGCGAGTACTATTCGGCATATGGCAGCAGGACATCGTGCACGTCTATGGGAGATAGCCCGCCATGACCGTTAGATTCCCGCTGCATCCCGTACTGAAAGTCCAGCGATAAAATGCATACCTTTGTCCGATGCATGTCCCGTGAGCGGGTGGTAAAATAGAGGCAGGGATGAGGAAAGATGCACTCAAGAAACATAACGTTCCCTGAAGGAGGCATATATGCCGATACGTGTATCTGAAGCAATGTGGGAAGGGGATCTGATGAAGGGCAAGGGGAAGATGAGGCTTGGCAGCGGCGCATTCGAGGGCAGTTATTCCTTCGGGTCCCGTTTCGAGCAGGCGCGAGGCACCAACCCGGAAGAGCTGATCGGAGCGGCGCACGCAGGCTGTTTCAGCATGGCGCTCTCGATGATGCTGGGCCAGGCAGGATACAAGGTCGAGCAAATCCACACCACTGCGAAGGTGCATATAGATAAGGTCGCCGAGGGATTCAAGATCACGACCATCGAACTGGAGACCGTGGGTCAGGTGCCGGGAATCGACGAGCGGACATTCAAGGAGAAGGCAGAGGAGGCCAAGAAGGGATGCCCCGTCTCCATGGCGCTGACCGGCGTCGATATCAGGCTTACGGCCAGGCTTAAGAAGCTGGCTGCGGCGTGAGGGCGGATCCGGACGTTCGCCCTCTTTTCATCATCCGCTGTATATTCACGGACTTTGTTACCGCCAGTTTCTTGTGTCGGTGTGACAGCCCGAAGACGTATTCGTGCAGGTAGTTCCGTTATAGTTCAGCCAGCTATTGGTCGATGCCGAGGCAGTCGCCGAGGAGATCACGTGCGAACGCAGGTCGGGAAAATGGAATGGCGCGTTCGAAAGCTTGATCGTGTCATGGCAGGAAATGCAGGTAATGCCCTGTTGTACGGCATGAAAGTAATGTTGCCCGGAAAAATAGCCGTTATACAGCGTGTTGCCATAAATATGGCATAAGAAACACTGTGTCGTGTCGCTGTAATTATAACTGCTCCCATTATACCAGTCCGGCGTCGCGGACGGGTCCGATGTCCAGGTGCTCGACGAGGTGACCTGAGTAAAAATATCCGGGGGAATCGTACGGATGCTCTGGGCCCTCGGGCCGCCGTGGCAGCTCACGTTTGCGCATGTCGCGCCGGTCCCTGTCCCGAATGACCCTATCCCTGTTTCCGCGTTATAGGCAGAATCAAAAATGACCTCGACAATCCCGTCCAAATGCTGATCGCATGTCCGGTTATGGCAGGTCTCGCACGTGACGCCGGAGAGCGCCATGTGCTTGGCATGTTTGCCAGGAAGGTTCGGGTAGACGTTCCCTGCTGGCGCTAAACCGTCAGGCGGTATCCCATGGCAGGTGCCGCAGCTTGGTGAGGTCGGGATCGTCGGATGGCACTTCGTGCAGGAGGGGCCGCTTTCCGGAACGCCCGTGAGGTTGGCGCCGTGGCAGTACATGTTTGCACAGCCGGTCGTACCGTTCGCCAGTGCGAAAGTGCCATGGTTGGAGCAGGCGTCTCCCATCCACCCGGCCGGGTGGATGTTCGTGACTCCTCCCATGTGGCAGCTGGTGCAGGAGACACCGGATATCCCGCCGGCAAAATCGGGTCCATGGCAGCCTGAACAAGAATTGAGGTTTGATTCGGCTGCGTCCATATGGGCCGCAGGAAGCCAGTTGGCCGCGTGGCTGCCCGTGTCCGGATTGAACGGTGATTGCGTGTTCGGGTCGCTGCAGCCGATGAGCAGCGCCGCCAGCACTGGAAGACCAAAGGACAGCAACTTCGCCGTTCTTATTTGTGGCATTCCTTGCACCTCTCGTTGTTCTGGCGGCCGTGGCAGGGGAAACAGGACGCCGGATTGATCCTGCCATCGATCTGGTGCTGCGTGAGGTAATCGCCCCGGTGGGGCAGAGCCCGATCGGGAGAATCCTTGTACTTATCGCTCGGCTTGACCTCTTCGTTGTTCGCGTGGCAGTCGGCGCAGAAGGCTTCCGCGTGGCAGATATCGCAGGCCTGTCTCTGCTGGTCCGCGTAGAACTTGTGACGCGTGATGAAGTCCGGGGTGTGGTTCATCGCCGCGCGCCAGTCTGTGTGACAGTCAGCGCAGATGGGCATGGCCTCCACTTCCACCGGATGTTTTTTCGCGATGCTCGCGGTCTGGACGCAGGCGGCGAACAGCGTCGCCGCGAGCGCCGCCATCAGAATGCCGAGAGTAAGTAGTTTGGACGGGATGCTCTTCATTGATTGTTTCCTCCCTTTGCGCCGGTCCTGACGTCAAAGTTGTAGACGAACTTCAGGAGTCCTGTGACATTCCTATTGTAGAAGGGGTCCTTTTCGTACTCGACATCGGCGGCCAGACGCGCCTTGGCCGACAGGGCATATCCGCCGGCAAGCGATGCGGAGTACGCGTTCTTAACGCCGTTGATCTCCACGTCGTACGAAACGGTCAAAAGGTCGATTGCTATGTCGATCGTGTCGAATTTCTTGGACCCATAGAGCCGGTATTCATCATACTTCAGCGTATCCGTCTGGCCGTCCATCCGGTGGACGGAAAGGCCGGCTGCGACGTTGTGCGCACCGGCATAGGTAATCCTCCCACCGTAGTAGCTTGCATCGCCGGCTATGTCATAACTGTATCTTTTGTAGTCCGCCGAGAGTATCGCCTTCCCGAGACTGAACGATACTTCCTCGCCGATGCTGGAGACCGTTTCCTGGGGGTTGATTATGGCCGGGTCGAGCTTGAAGGCGGTTGTGGTAGCGGCGGTGAAATAATCCTTGTAGCTGACGTATGTGTATATCGTGCGGAAGGTTACGATGCTGAAGGGGCCGAGCGTCAGGCAGTAATTATGCTGCGCCCAGTCAGAGGTGATCGCGTTGTAGAGCGACGTGCCCGCGAGTTCGACCTTGTCAACGGGCCGTAACCAGAGATCAAGCCCTTCTTCTTTCCTGAAGTCGGTGCCGCTGTTCTTCTCCAGGAGATAGGTAAATCCGACCCGGTACAGACCGTAGATCCCCTGGCTGATCCGGCCGCCGTAGAGGGAACCATCTGAGCGGGTAGCGGAACCAGGCGGAACCGGGCCTCCGCCGGTCGCGTTGACGATCGTCCCCTGCGGCGACACGGGGTGGCCGCCGAAAGCGGCGACAGTGAACCCGCCCATGAAGTCCGTCCGCCCGTAAGCCCCGTCAATGATCTCCGATGACGTGCCTTCGTTCACATACAGTCTCCCGAGATTCAGGAACGTATTCCCCGTGTCCCGTTTCAAGCTCAAATACGCGTATTGGAGATCGCTCGATGACTTCACGCCAAAGGTTTCATCTTGAAAATCGTACCGGTACCAGCCGCCGAAATGGATTGAGATGCTCGGTGAGCCGAGGTCCTCGGCTTTGAAGTTCAAGTATTCATAGAACGGCAGTTGTCGCGTCGAATCTGACGTTTCCCGCGAGAACAGATAGCTGTTTGACTGACCGGAGAATTCGACGGCGGAGGCAACGGATGAAAAGAACAGTACGAGCAGCACCGATAGAGACGGGCGAACAATTCTCATGTCCACGCTCCCTGACAAAAAATGCAACCAAATAAAGTGGCTCATGATAGCGTAGGGGGGGAAGTTTTGTCAATCAGAATTCCAGTGACCTGAATCACATGGGTGATTCCGGAGAAATGCATGATAAGGATGCTACAAGGAATCGAGCACGCGCGTCACGCGGTGGAGTTCCTTCCAGCGCCGGTACCGTCGCTCTGCCCCGGGGTTCTCCTCGCCGTTCACCGTTTCACCCAGGGATGTGATCCTCTTGATCTCCTCGATGCCCCAGGTGCCTCGCATGAGTCCCGCGAGCAGGGCGGCGCCGAGCGCCGAAACCTCCTGCTCCCTGCTCACGATGACGTCCTTCCTTAAAATGTCGGCTTGGATCTGGGTCAGGTAGCTCACCGACGACAGTCCTCCCGAGACGGCAAATGCACGCGGCTCGAGGCCTGCGGACCTCATCGTTTCAACGATGTCCTTCATGAAGAACGCTGTCCCTTCTATGGTCCCGCGGACGATATCCGCAGCCGTGCTCGCGGCGGTGAGGCCGTGGACGGAAGTCGAGATCCCGCTCTCCCAGTGAGGAGCGCCCGTGCCGTTCAGGCCGACAAAGACCAGAACGTCGGTCGACGCCTTCCAGCAGAGGTCATCGACCTCGGCGAAGTCGGTGAAGAGACGCAGGTTGTCCCTGAGCCATACGAGGGAGTCGCCGACGGCATTGACGCTCCCTTCGAGCAGGTAGTGACGCGCCCGGTCCGTGGAATAATGTACGGACGACATCAAGCCCGGCGCCGGGATGAGCTCATGCCCCGTGTTCACCATCAAAAAGCCGCCAGTGCCGTAATTGATCCCCCCGTCACCCTTTTCTACCACCCCGAGGCCGATCATGGCCGCCTGCTGGTCGCCGATCGATGCAAGGAGCGGATAGGCTCCTGAAGCTTTTGGAAGCCGGCCGAACTCCATTGCTGTCGGGGCGATCTCTGGAAGGCGGATGCCGTCCAGTCCGAACAACCTGATAAGATCCTGGTCCCATTCGAGCGACCGTATGTTCAAAAGCTGGGTGCGTGCGGCATTGGCATGGTCGATCACGGACCGCTCTCTTCCGGTCAGCCGCTGGACCAGGAAGCTGCTCACCGTGCCGAAGACAGTCGTCTCCTGGCGGGAAGCAGGATTGTTCTCCTTGAGCCAGCGGAGCTTGGATGCGGAATAGTAGGGCGTTAGAGGCAGCCCCGATGTGCTCCATATCGTGGCCTCTTCAGAGGCCATTTGGCGGATGAGGTCATGGCCCCGCGTGTCGCGCCAGCTGATGACCGGCGAAAGAGGCTCTCCTGTCGCCTCGTTCCAGATCAGGCAGGAGGAGCGCTGGCACGACAGGCCGACCCCCAGGATGTCGAAGCCAGAAGCGCGGGCAGACTCGATGGATTCGTTCAACGCCTCCTCTACCGACCGCAGGATCTCGTTCGGGTCATGCTCGATGCGGCCCCCATCCCGTAGCGGAAGAGGAAGGTTTCTTTTCGTCGTATAGAGGACCTGTCCCTCCGTGCTGATGGCCAGGGCCTTTGTCGAACTGCTGCCCTGGTCTATTCCGATGAAGCAATCTTTTGGCATCCCTGCCCCCCTGTGAGGATCTAACGATCGATAGCTTAAGTTTACACGCCCCGTTGGGTGAGGTCAAATCCCCTGAAGGATTCGTCAAGGCAGGCCGGCTTGATAGAGTATTTCTATATATCATTCGCGTTTCCATCGGTATTTGCAATTTGACCATAGGCGGAACCGATGATATCTTTGAACCGGAAAGAGCGGAGGGAAAGGGCCATGGCCGAAGAGAAAAAAGAGGAGAAGTTCAGGCTTACGGCACTAAGTCATGGGGCAGGCTGAGCGTGCAAGCTCGGTCCACAGGTCCTGGACCAGATACTCAAGTCCCTGCCTGCTGTCTCCGATCCCCGGGTACTGGTGGGCACCGAGGACGATGCCGGCGTCTATCAGATCACGGACGACCTCGCCATCGTCCAGACCGTGGATTTCTTCACGCCGATCGTCGACGATCCCTACGATTTCGGGGCCATAGCCGCGGCCAACGCCCTCTCCGACATCTACGCCATGGGCGCCAAGCCGCTTACCGCGCTCAACCTGGTGGCCTTCCCGAAGGACGGGCCCCTGGAAGTCCTCGCCGGAATCATGCGGGGCGGTGCCGACAAGGCGATGGAGGCCGGTGCGAGCATCATCGGCGGCCACTCCATCGATGACCGTGAGCCGAAGTACGGGATGGCCGTGACCGGCATCGTGGACCCCAAGAAGATGGCGCTCAAGGGAGGCGCGAAGGCAGGAGACGCGCTCGTTCTTACCAAGCCGCTCGGCATCGGCATCATCTCAACGGCCATCAAGGCGGGCAGGGCTTCCGGGGAGGTCATCGCAATCGCCACGCGGAACATGAAGGCCCTGAACAGAGATGCATCCGATGCGATGGCACGGGCAGGGATTAAGGGGGCGACGGACATCACGGGATTCGGCCTGCTCGGCCACTTGCACGAGATGCTCCATGTGAGCGGAGTGAGCGCGCGGTTGACGTTCTCCGGCATCCCGTTCATCCCCGGCGTCGGTGAGCTGGTAAAGTTCAGCGTTCCCGGCGGGACACGCGCGAACCTCCGGTACATGAGCGACAAGGTAGGATGGGCGGCCGGCATCACCGAGGACGAGAAGCTTATGCTCGCCGACGCCCAGACGTCGGGCGGGCTCCTGATCGCTGTCCCGCGGGACAGGCTCGAGGGCCTTCTGGCCGAACTCGCCGCGCGGGGCGTTGAGACCCGCTCAGTGATCGGATATGTCACGGAAGGGGACGCGGGGAAGATATCCGTCGCGCGATAGGGGGAACATGAAAATCTGTTCGGGCGATGGAGAAAGGATCAGGTTCCTGTACCGCGATCCGCTTTTTGAACGGGGTCTTGAGGACCTACGTAAAAAGGGCGGTGAAGCCGCTGGCGCCGCAAAAAAAGTTGATGAGTTTGTCTGCGCCCTCACGCAGAGCGAGGGGCGGAATGGCCGGGAAAAGTTCAGATTTACCCGGAACGGCGAATACCGGATCAGAAACTGCAGGAAAGTCGATCTGGGTAGCGGATACCGGCTCGTCTGCATAAAAAAGGGCCCGCACCTTTCGCTGCTGTATGTAGGAACACATGACGACTGTTTTCGGTGGATCGAACGCAACATCGGTCTTAAATATGAGTTTGACGCGATGAAAACCGCTTTGGAGGTCGCGCAGGAGATCGCCCCCGTCAAAGACGACTGTCCAAACGACGCTCTCAACGACCAGCGCATGTTTGAAGAGTATGAGTCGTCGATCATGAGCCGCGTTGATGATGCCGTTCTGCGTAAAGTATTTTCCGGATTGTGCCAACAACGGCCCTTAAGCAAAAAACGCTGAAAAGTAGATTCCTGAAGCTTGACTGTGCCGGAAAGCCGGACAGGAGAAATAAGATCAACGATCTAAGAATGGAATAATGACAATGGGTAACTTCGAAGTAATGGCCTATCCCGGATGTGGAAAGAATCTCGGGATGAAGCCCATAGCCAGCATGCCTTATGATATTTTGTGCTGGACGCAAGCAGGGAGATGAGGAGGTAGTCTTTATGCTGATCGATGCGCGGGGGCAGGGCTGCCCAAAGCCCGTGATGATGGCCGAAGAGGCTCTTTCGAAAATAGGGGAGGGCATCGTCGACGTGCTCGTGGACAATGAGGACTCGGCGTTAAACGTTTCCGGCTGGGCGGCCCAGAACGGCATGTTCGCGGAAGTACAGAAAGAGGGCAGGGACTGGAAGGTCAAGATCGTCAAAGGCTACACCTGCGAGACCGGTCTGGAGTCCGGTGTCACGAGTGCTCTGCCAAAAGCGGAAAGGAAGAGCCTTCTCCTCATCGTCGGGAGCGACGTCATGGGCAGGGAAGAGGATCTGGGCAAGACCCTGATGAAGGCGTTCTTCGAGACCATGAAAGTGTACAAGCAGCTCCCTCATACGATATTTCTGCTCAATACGGGGGTGAACCTGGCCACCGTCAATGCCGACATCGTGGGGCTCCTCCGCGAGATCGAGAAAATGGGCGTGGAGATTTATTCCTGCGGCACCTGCCTCACGAAATACAACCTCGAATCGGAGCTCAAGGTCGGCCATCGGGGCACCATGAACATCGTCGTGGAAGGGATGCAGGACTTCGAGAAGGTTGTGTGGATGTAGGCCAGAGGCCCTGGGGGTCTTCTCTTTAAGGAACGGAGATACCTTTACGTTACGGTCTTCACATTCGATTCTCGCCGAAATATCCTGCTGTTTCCGGCAAGCGCGTACGCTGCGTCATAAGTATTCAACCTGAAGCAAAGGCGCGAGGGCCCCTCGGTTCGCGCCGGTCGTGTCGTCGATTTCGATAAGCCCCGGAGCCACCGCGCTGAAATCCTCCAGTATGCGGATCTGGAAGTCGGGCAGCGCCAGGCTTTGTGCCTGCGCCATCAATGAAGTGACATCGATGAATACGTGGCCGCCGACGTCTGCTGAGGAAATCGGCGTTAGAACCGCAAGAGAGGCGAGCGGCGGAAGGCTTGTACGGTCAAAATCATTCGGTATCAGCGGAGGCGTAAAGGAAACGAGATCGATAAGAATGGGAACGGTATCGCCCGGTGATTGAAGAACGATATTGTCGATAACTATATCGATGGTTGCCGATACAATGACGGCGTTGAGCGGGATGCCGTTCGGGCCTGACAGGGGGAAATGCAGGAACGCGCGGGATTCGTCCCCTGAAGCTGGATCGATGCCGGCAAATACGCTCTGTACAGCAGGAGTCATGCCCTCCGTTACGGTGCCGGGGGGAACCAGGATATCACCATCAATACCCGAGTCGCTCAAAATCTGCGTAAGCGCCGCCGGGGGCGCCGCAGAGCCGCTGCTGCTGTTGCCGCACCCTATCAGTGCCATGCTTAGAAGCACTGCCGTTGACGCAAGGAGTGCCCTTTTCATGACTGCCTCTCCTGTTTTTATTAATGCCCGCCGCCGAACGCTGCACCGTAAAGTAGAGTTCATTATACCGCAAAGTTTATCATAAATCGATTCGCCATTTTTAAGACATTTCGGAAGGAGATCCGCAAGACCGTATGGAAGGCGTTCTTCGCAGTGACAGCCTCACGAAAATACAAGTCGAATCGAAGCTCATAGAGGTTATCGGGGCACCGTGAACATGCTGTTAAAAGGGAAGGAGGATTTCGAGAAGATAACGTAGGTTGAGGCTACAGGCCGCTTACAGCCCTTTTCTTCAGGGCTTTGTTCTTATGGTTCGATGGGTCGTCGGTGACCAAGATCGCGCCGTCTTCTCCGTAGCCCATGTAGATTATGTACTGGTGGCTGTCGGACATCTTACCGGTGCCGTGGTAAAGCTTCATGATCTTCTGGACATATTCCTGCGTTTCCTTGAACGGAGGGACTGTACCCCAACGCTTTACTGCGGTCTCTCCCGAGTTATAAGCTGCAAGGGCGAGAGAGAGGTTCCCTTCATACCGGTCCAGCAGGTATCTTAGGTATTTTACCCCACCATCGATGTTCTCATCCGGATCAAATGTGTTCCTGACGTTCATGTCCAGTGCCGTCTGCGGCATGAGCTGCATGAGTCCCATGGCGCCCTTCTGGGAGAGCGCCAGAGGGTTATAGTCCGATTCCACTTTCACGAGCGCATGCACGAGCGCGGGATCGACGCCATGGCGGTCGCAGGCGGAATTGATGCGATCCAGATAGGCACTCGGGATGTTCGTAGAGGAAATGTTCGTGGACGAGACTGCGCTTACTGCCGCAAGCGGGGACACTGATTGCGAGGCCGGCTTGGCTGATGATGGGGTCTTCCTGGATTCGGACTGCACTCGCTGGTATTTTTTACCCTTGACTACATTTACGTTGGTGAAATGCACCACGCCGTTCTCATCGATATACTTATAGATATCGGCATGGGCCGAATGATACGGCAGGGCCGCCAGCATCGCGGCACAGGTTACGAGGGTTCGTATGTTCACCAGGAGCCCCTTTAAGCGCCAATTCTACAGCGTATTAATACTAAATTAGCAGAAAAAAACTGTTTTGTCAACATAAGATTGTCAATAACCTTTGTCGCCCATCCGTTTCTACTCATCGTCATAAATATCCAGAATCTATAGTTTCTTGGCGCTACGTGGTGATACATTACGTGCGGTGCAATCATTAACGTGGACGCCGCAAGTGCTGGGTTCTCATTCATTTACGATGTCAGTGCAAAGAGAATTCATTTTATCTGTGAAGATATTGCGTTTCTACAACTTTTGTCCGTCGCCTCGAGCCTGATTTTTGCCCCGAAGTCTGATGCGGCTGAAGGCGACCGTTTCAGTGTGAAAAAATACCGAATGTAACTTTTTTGCGGTTCCAGCGTCTAACCTTAAAGAGAACGAATGTCGTACATGAAAGAAGGGGGATAAAATGAAAAAGTGGCTGTCTATTCTGTCGGCAGCCAGCTTACTCCTTTATCCTTTCGCGACCTTTGCAGAAGACTACGGGTCGCAGACATCGCAAGCACAACAAGTCCCTCCTGTAGCCCAGATTTTGGTACGTGAAGGCGATTTCGCGGTCAAGCTGGCGGCCGAACTCGGTTTAGGTAACCCGACGAAAGAAGCGGCGGCAGAGGAGATGCTGGCTCAAGAAGGCATCGAGCCACTGAACGGGTGGATCTCGGATTATCCGATGACCCCTCAAATCATCGGGCAGTTGAATGACTCGCTGGTCAAGGCCGCTGCTGGAAACAGAATTCCGATTACCGCTCAGGAGGCCACGCAGAGACTATACGTTCTGACTGCAGAGCTGAACCTTGCTGCTCCGGCTGGTCCGAGCAGTGCCGCTCCTGCCGCTCAGGCCAACCCCAATTACGTTGACGAGTACTACTATTATCAGGGGCCTCCTGTCGTAACTTATTATCCACCTCCGGTGGATTACGCTTACCTCTACGACTGGGTGCCTTATCCTGTCGTCTGGTTCGGCTTCTCGTTCCCGGGTTTTTTCATCTGCCATAACTTCACCACGACGGTCATCGTGACGAACACGAGACTAGTGACGAGAACGGGCATTGTGACCAACCGGATCATCAACCCGGACACCAGGACCGTCGTTCGGGTCGACCCCGTTGTCAGGACGAGCACGGGAACGATAAGGCCGGAAACCGCGCTCAGGACCGAGAATGACGAGATGTTTAAGACCTTTGCGGACGTGAGGCAGGGTGTAAATATGGCCGGGGTCAGCGCCATGAGGCCGGGAACTTTGACGAACGCCGCACTTAAAACCCAAGGGTTCAGGTACTCCGGTGCCAGAGAGAGCGCCCAGGCCATCGTTACAAGGAGCGATCTGGCAGCAAATTCGCATATTGCCAGCGGATTCAGCAGTCGGAGGCAGATTGCCGCGCCTGCAGCGCCAGCAAGGACGTTCAGGCCTGTCGCGCCTCCCGTGATGCATAGGGGCTTCGCTCCCATGAGACCTTCATCCGGCAACGGATGGCATGGAAGAGGGTAAAACAAAGGCTGCTTCACATGTGATTTCTGAACAGGGCGACTGAAGAGACAAAGTTAGTTGCCCTGTTCGGGCTACCGAATCATATCCAACATATTAGGATTTTCTGGCCAATTAAAAAAAGAGCCTCCAACTTCAAAATGGTTGAGGCTCTTCGCTTTGTTGTCCATCTGGCGCCGACAACACGTTATCCGGTGAAAAATGCAAGGTCAACGAAACCGACGCATTCATCCTGGTACTTGTTAGTTGTCAGCAAGCGGTTTACAATCAGCCTGATTTTGTCCAGTTCAAAGGGCTTGCACAGCAGACAACTCGCGTTTTCTCTGACAGATTGCATCATACTGTCGCTGACAGCGGAGCCGGTAATGATAACAACCCGGGTTGTTGGAGAGACAGTCCTGATCAGCTTCATGATTTCCAGTCCGTTCATGTCAGGGAGATGAATATCGAGTATGCAGAGATCAAAACAGTTTTTGTTAATCGCATGTAACGCAGTTTGACCGTTTGACGCAGTCATTACCTCCGTCTCATTGTCCCGGAAGGTTCTTGAGAGTGCGCTAAGGATGAGGATCGAATCATCGACTATCAGGAGCTTTTTCATACGATCTCTGGTTATCACAGAGGGAACCGGTATTTTAGGGTTCCTGGCGATTTGCCGTAAATTTGAGCATAATCCTTGCGGATGCGATGTGTGCTCTACAGAAAGCATTCGACGGCGCTGTCACGATCCAGCCGCGTTATCCCCTTGAGCCGTTCGATGGCCTTCGTTTCGATCTGACGCACCCTTTCCCGCGTAACGCCGAACTTCCTGCCGATACAGTCGAGGGTCATGGGATCTGCCCCGTCCAGGCCGAAGCGCATCTCAACCACGCTGCGCTCGTCCGCGGGGAGATGCGTAAGCCACATGTCTATACGGTTGCGCCTGCTGATCTCGTCGGAGAGGTGCTCGGGAGACAACGCATGCGCATCCGGGATCATATCGCCGACCGTGTCTTCTGTGCTGTCTCCGATCAGCGCATCGAGCGAAAGGATATCCCGCACCAGCCGGGATACAGATCGGATCTTATCGATGTTCGCGTCCATCCTCAGGGCTATCTCGTCCATCTCCGGCTCACGACCGAGCTCCTGAGTCAGCTTCCGTACGGCGCGCGTGTAACGGTGGACGAGCTCTGCTACGTGGACGGGTAGACGGATGATCTTGGTCTGGTTGACGATCGCCCGCTCGATCGACTGCCTTATCCACCATAAAGCGTAGGTGCTGAATTTATGTCCCATCCGGTACTGGAACTTGTCCACAGCCCTGATCAGTCCGATGTTGCCCTCTTCGATGATGTCCGAAAACGGCAGTCCACGGTTGATGTATCTCCTCCCGATGGCAACGACGAGTCTCAGATTGGCCTCGATCATTTGCGTTCGGGCCTCTTGGTCCCCCTGTTCTATCCGCTGGCCCAGTTGCTGTTCCTCGTCAAATGTGAGAAGCGGTGTTTTCCGGATTTCCTTCAGGTAGTAGGTGATGACCTCGATGGCGTCGCTCGCTGACGCATATGGTTTTCGCCGCCGACCCTCACTCTCCCCTTGCTCACCCTCTTCACGATCACTATCGCGGGCGGCGACGCTAAGATCGTCGATTGGCAGTTCTTCGTTGGTCATAAGCGTTTACCTGACTTTCTGATGGGAATAGCGGTCAAAGCTCCTGTGAATTTCGACTGCCGTAACGGCATTGTCGCCCTGGGGCCGGGTGAACACTGTACGCGATCCGGCAATAAAAAAAGGGCACACTTGGCATCAGGTGCGCCTGCGATTGGTTCCGGTTCAAACTGATGGGCGTCTCGCCTTGCCCGTTCGTACTGCGGGGCGGAGGATACTGAGCCCAAGAAAGATGGTGCACGTTAACTTCGGCCTTCCGGAAATCATCCGCCGGCTGCGGTGAATCTGCCCGGAGCACGAGGAGATCTTTCTCCCGCCGACATGATCTCCCGCACGATTCCCCTCAGTTCAAGCGGCTTCTCGAGGTATTGGGTAATGCCCATGTTCCGGAGCCGCTTCTCCGTTTCCGGGTCGCCGTGGGCCGTCATTATTATGATGGGGACGTCGGGGCGATACTGTTTCATGTATTTCACGATTTCGTATCCATCGGCTTCCGGCATTTTCAGGTCTGTGACCACCACGTCGATGATAAATGTCTTGAGAACTTCAATGGCCATTTTGCCGTTGTCTGCTGTTATCACATTGAAATACTTGGAATAAGAGCTCAGTCCCTCGGAAAGTAATTCGAGAAAGGTCTTTTCATCATCTACAATAAGGATATCCATAATACTTTATATGTATAGCAAGAATGCTGCCAACTCTCAGTAAAAAATTTTTTATAAAAAATCAAATAATTGAGGAAACGATAAAGAGGACTTTCGGGAAAGCGGACATTATGGCTAGTTCATTTTGGATAGGATGGCGTTCATTTTAGACTGTATTCCCTGAGTTTTCGTTTGAGCGTGGAGAGTGAGATGCCGAGGGCTTTGGCGGTCCTCGTGAGATTACCCGAGAGCTGCCCGAGGGCTGAACTGATAAGCTGTTTCTCCGCTTCTTGTAAGGTCATAATTCCTCCTGCTGAAGTGACCGTTGCCGACGCGGGGCAGTCCGCTTTCGGCGTTTTTTCGAGCAGAAGGGACGGCTGAAGCTCTGAGCCTTTCTGGACGAACACCGCACGTTCGAGAATGTTCCGAAGTTCCCGCACGTTGCCCGGCCACGGGTAATCCGTGAGTTTTGCGATCTCGGATGCGGGAAGCTCAACGTCTCTGCACCCGGGAATGCGCTTCAGCAAAAAGGAACTGATTGCGGCGATATCATCTCTGCGCTCACGCAGCGGCGGGATATGGATCCGGACGACGCTGAGACGATAATAGAGGTCTTTCCGGAAGGTCTTGCCGAGCGTGTTTTCGAGATCCGCGCTCGTGGCCGATAGGATGCGCACGTTTACCTGCTTTGCAGTTGTTCCGCCGAGCCGCCGGATCATCTTGTCATCGATGGCGCTCAGGAGCTTGGACTGGAGGTGGACGGGCATATCGCCGATCTCGTCTAGGAAAAGCGTCCCTCCCTCGGCCATTTCAAACACGCCTTTCTTGACGGCCACGGCGCCGGTAAAAGCGCCTTTTTCATGGCCGAAGAGCTCCGATTCGATGAGGCCTTCCGGGAGTGCAGCGCAGTTTATGCTGATGAAGGCGGCATCGGATGCCTTGCTTTCATAGTGGATCGCTTTGGCCACGAGGTTTTTGCCGGTACCCGTTTCACCGGTGATCAGGACGGGCGCATCCACGGCAGCGGCAGACTCCACAAGACGTTTCACCTCGGCGATGGCGCGGCTGTTGCCGACCAATACCGCCTCCTCACGGTCTTTTTCGGCTGCATAGTTCTGGATCTGCTGCACCCGTTCCAGGTCCAGGGTCCGCAGTGCGTTCTCAATGGTCAGTTTCAGCTCGTCGAGGTCGAAAGGCTTGGAAAGGTAGTCGTGTGCCCCGGCGCGCAGGGCCTTCACGGCGCTCTCGAAAGAAGGAAAGGCGGTAATGAAGATGATCTTGGTCTGATCGTTCCGTTCGAGGATGGGCCCGGCCAGCCGATGCCCCTCCATATCAGGGAGTTTCTGGTCAAGGAGGACCACGTCCACGTTCCGTAAAGAGCAGATCTCGAGACCCTGGGCCCCGTTCTGCGCCGTAAGCACTTCCATGGTCTCGCTGGAGAGATATTCCTTGACCGTTTCGCTGAACACCTTCTCATCGTCAATGATGAGGAGTGTTCTCTTGCCCGCGTGCGTCATGCCTGCCCTCCGGGATCAGGATATCGACAGTGGTCCCGACGCCGTGCCGGCTCGTTATCGTTATCCCGCCATTCATCTTTGTCAGCATTTTCTTCACGAGCACAAGGCCGAGGCCCGTGCCGTGTTTTTTCGAAGTGACAAAAGGTCTGAACAGAGTCCTCTGCTCCTTCTCCGTGATGCCGTTACCATTATCATTGACTTGGATCAGGATCTGATCGTTCTGCCTGGAAATCCCGATATCGATGGCTGGATCCCGCCGTCCCTCGAGGGCATCGATGGCATTGGTCACGATATTGAGGAGCGTCTGCTGAAGCGCCCGCGGATCGGCATACGCCCACACGACCTCGGGCTCAAGCTTCACTGCGATCGATATCCCTTTCTTCCCGATATCCTCGCCCACGAGAGAAAGGAATCGGTCCATGAAGGCGGCCATGTCCATGTTCTCAAGTTCCATGGATTCGTACAGGTTGAAGTTTCTCAGGGTCTTCAAGTGGTATTCCACCCGGCCCATCTCGCCCAGGGTCCGGTCGATATATTCCCGGATCGTCTCCGTGGAACTCTGCTCCAGCTTATTCCGGAGGACGCTCAGGATCATCTTAGCGGTGTTGACTGGATTGCCGATCTCGTGCCGTACCCCCGAGATGACAGAACCGATGTTGTCCATGGTGTTCACCGACTCGGCAATGGATTCGAGCTTGAGTCTTTCTGTCACGTCGCGTTTAATATAGACGTAATTCATGATTTGCCCGTTCGAGCCCTTTACCGGAGCACAGGTGCAGTCCTCGAAGTAGAAGGTGCCGTCCTTTTTCTTGTTGATGAGCCTTCCCTGCCAGACGCCGTTATTGGCAAGGGCGTCTCTGAACTCCCGATAGAATCCCTCGTCATGCTTGCCGCTGTCAAGAAAGTGAAGATCCCGCCACGTGATCTCGTTCCTCGCGTAGCCAGTGATACGTTCAAAGGCCGGGTTGACGTATTCAATGAGCCCGCGCGTATCGGTGATTACCACGGCATCGACAGCGGACTCCACCGCCAATGCAAGGCGCGCGCGCTCCTCTTCCGCCCGCATGCGCTCGGTGACGTCAAGCAACGAGAAGATCAGTAATTCAACCTCTCCGTGTTCGTCCAGGATGGGAGCCACGTACAGGTCCCAGTAGGTTGTTCCCCACTCAGGATGGTCGGGGAAGATGAACGGCCTTTCAAAGACTCTGTAAGGCTCCTTGGTGTCGATCACTTTTTGGAATTTCCCCTTGAGCTCTTCGGAAGGATAGTCCACAAAATGATTGTGACCACGGAAGCTAGTCATTTCGCGCGCACATGCCCGGGCATATGCTTCATTTACGCGGATGAAATTGAACTCCCTGTCGAGAAATACCAGACAGGTCTGCGTATGACTGAAGAATGATTCCAGTATCCTGGACTGCTCCATCACTTCGACGGTCCTGTCTCGGACGAGGAGTTCCAGATCGTCACGGACAGCTTTCAAGGATGCTTCGACCGCCTTGCGCTCAGTGATATCCTGAACGGCCCCGATGATCCTGGTGGGCCGGCCCTGTTCATCGAATGCGATTTCGGCATATTCTGCGACCACGATCTCGGTTCCGTCAGGACGATAGACGCGGTGCTCGACGCTATAGGGTTCCTTTCGGACAATGGCGTCGGCTACTGCGTCCATGATCTTTTGACGGTCCTCAGGAGGCACTCTCTCGAAGAAAAAGCCGTTTGTCACCTCTATCTGACCCGGCGTATAGCCGAAAATACGATACGTCTCGTCGGACCAGTGTAGTGGATTAGCGTTCAAGTCCTCCTGGTTCGAGATCTCAATATGCCATGCGCCCAGACGCGCCATTTTCCCGGCGTGAGCCAGGATCGCCTCGTTCCTTCGCAGGGCCTCCTCGATCCGTTTGCGGTGGGTGATGTCCACGGTCACGGCGACGCCGCCTATGGCATTACCGTTCTGATCCTGGATGGGCGCCCCCGAAGCCTCCGCAAACCACCGCCGTCCGCTCGGAAGGAGGATCTCCAGTTCCATCGGAGGGACATCATGGTTCAGGGAGCAGGCCCTCTGCAAAGGCAGGTCCGTATCCTTCAGTTCCTTACCTTCGTGTAAATAACGGATCTTCCGGCCCTCTGCTTGCGGGACGGGTGCAGATGCGGAGATGTTGTCTTCGGTCCCGATCTCGAACTGCGTCATGAGATGCGGGTTTCCCGATATGCGCTGGCAGGCGGTATCGTCGGAGAAGCTGACGCCTACCGGCAGCGCAGTCATCAGCGACTCCAGGCGTTGACTGGTCGTAAACAGCTCGTCCTCCAAGCGCTTGCGCTCCGTGATGTCATAGCCATAGATGCGCGCAACGTCGAACCCTGGGGCGAAGTGGATGGTCAAACCGAATACATAATCAGCAATTTTGACCTCGCGATAGGTCGTGTATGTTTCTTTCTCGTTCCACGCGGTTACGAGTTCGTTCATGTCCTGGGGCACGAACGCTTTCGTATCCCCAGGGCCCAGGCCAAGCCCTGCCAGGATACTCTGCGTGGCGGTATTCGAGAACGTGACCGTACCAGTACGGTCCACTTCGACGATTGGATTCGGATTGAGCAGGGGAAATGATGCCAGATGGGCAAGCCGCTCTACAGCCAGCCTGCGCTCGGTCACATCACTCATTGCCGCGCGTATGCGCGTGGCGTCGCGTTTGCCCTCCTTGGAAGGTATGCTCTGGAGTTGCGCATGAAACTTCGTTCCGTCCTTTCTCCGCAGGCGGAGTTCGCAGGTTTCCAATGTCTTTTTCTTGAGGACCGTCGCAAGGTGGGTGGTAAAGACCTTCTGGTCCCTGGTGCCTTCTAAAAAAAGCGAAAAAGGCTGGTCCACGAGCATGCGCTTAGTGACGCCCATCATGGTTGCTCCCGTAAGGTTCGCCTCCCGTATCAGCCCGTCCTTGTCGAAGGTGAAATAGCCGACGGGAGCAAAATCGTACAGGTCCGCGTACTTTCCCCGGGAAGGTTCTTTCCGGTCGGCCGCTCGAGGCAGGCCGGTCGTATTTTCTTTTTTTCTCTTAGTTTTTTTCTTCATGCCCATGATACCAATACATTCTGCAACACGAGGTATCAATATTACTAAAAGTTACAAATAGATTCTTTAGACGTTTTTAGATAATAACATATTCCGAAATTCATACAATGAATTATTTCAGAAAATTCTTGAATTAAAAATGAATGCAGAATCATTACCATAGCCCGCCGATCTATGGTGGAGTTCTTGCTTAATTTCGAGTTGATGATAGGACCTCAGATTCCGGACAGGATGACGTGAGGTGGGCAAACTTGTGGGAACTCGCCCACATCGAAACCATTTAGTATGATATAATTCTTTAAATCATGCCGATGTATACCAGGCGACAAAAAAGATCTAATGGTGCAGGTTGCGATTGAATAGCATCGGGCCGTGTGCCCCTTGTCGGTGACTGAGCAGCAGCCCGCAGTTTAATGCATAGTTGTCACATGGAACATCAAGATAGCCCAGCACCTCTTAAAGGGTTGATCACGTCAGCCGAGGTGGATTTTATGAGACGTTCGCTACGTTCGATCTTCAAAGTGTTCATTGCATCTATTTTTATTATCATGTCAGGATCCATGCCGTTCGCCGGCCCATCACAGGTTTACGCGGGTAGTGAAGCTTTAGCAGACCAGGTAGTAAGGATCCTGTCTGATGAATCCGCCCGCGAGAAGATAAAAGTGATCGTCCTGGATTTTCACATGTCATTTCAGAACGCGGACCGGAAGCCGTCAGAGGGTGAAATAAAAGAGCTAAGCTCCCAATATACGGAAGAGTTTATTGCAGACATTGTGCAGAGGCTCAGCAACGAGGGCAAGCAGAGCCGGATATCCATCATTGACCGCAGCAAACTGGACGATATCCTCCGAGGCATGAAACCGCAGGAAGCGGCTGCCGCGGAGCGCACCGCAACGGAACTGGGGACACTCGCCGGCGCAGATGTTGTCGTAACCGGAAGCGTTAAGATAACCGGCGATGCACAGGCGGCAACGGTAAAAGCGGTCAGGGTAAAAGACGGGGAGATCCTCGGCATCGCGAAGCAGGACGTCCCCGGGAAGCCGCCGCGTCCTGTGTTTGAGCCGATAACCGTGATCGACGAGGTGGAAAAAATTGAAATTGGAGCCTTGAAGGCGCTGCCCATGAACCTGGAGCATACAGGGACCCTCCACGTGGCCGTCGATGTTGTGCATGGAAACCCTATGGACGTCATCGTAATCGAAGGCGGGCAGCTGGAACATCTCCAGAAGAACGAAAAGTTTGATTCAGTGCCCGCATTTAAACCCATGCGGACGAGGCATTACAAGCAAGAGGCTCCGCTTGAAATCGGCAGCTATTATCTTGTGCTTAAGGACAGCTCGGTGGGGATCTTTGCCAAAATGCGTAGCGAGATCAAGGTGACGGTCCGGCTGGAACCGTGAGGCGGGGACTCGCTTTTACTGCAAATCTTCCCTGGTCGGTTTGTCCGCATGGAACGCGAGGCGATGTCTGTCGTCCTTGAAGAGGGCATGCATGTATTTGTCTTCAAGAACTCCGCAGGTGTACCAATGCGTGATCTCCCCTTCGGGATCTAACTGGATGATATTCCCATACTGGTCCTTCCATTTCCTCTTCCCCCGTATGATATAGGAGACCTTCCCCTGCGCGAGGTATACCGTGTCCTGTGCCGTCTCGCTTTTTGAAAGACCGTCTATCGTCAGATCAGTGACCACGACCTTGATATCCATGTTGTGCGCCCGGTAATCCTTCTCCAGATCGTCGGCAACTTCGCTCTTTATGAACTGCCCTATCTTCCGGGCGGTATCGTTGTTTATCTTTTGCGAAACACAGGCAAAACAGCAGGCCGTAGCGGCAATAAACACCAGAGAAAGAAATATGGAACGATGGTTTTTCATCTCAGGCGGCAGTGTGTTGGGAAGCGGTTCCCCGCACAATCTTTACCTGTACCTTCAGGCATCATCATCTGCTGCCGACATCGGCGTGGCCGCTCGGATCATCCTGAGTGCCGCCGCTCCGAAAGAGACTTCGGAACCCGTATTTGCCGGTTAGGTATCCCGCGTGGTCACGGCGCTGCCCCACACGCCCGAACAGCAGACGGGACAACAGCAGAAGTCCGACGGCCTGAAGATAGGTGATTTCCCTCAGCCCGAAAATGCCGGGCATGAGCCAGTTCCAGAGCAGCTGTACGAATATGCTGAACAGGAATATGAATACGAGGACCATGGCTATTCCCCACACGATGTGTCTAGCCCCCCGCTTCTCGCTTCCTGGCGCGTTGATTTGTTGTTCAGTCATGGCTTCCCTCCTTACCTGGTGCTTGAGTGGCCGGCTTCCACGGGTTAACATGCAGTTGTCTGGCGCGGCAATACACGGGAAACCGTTCGTCAGAGAGACTACAATAAACCGACCATCATGGCAAGGGAATTATGCTTGAAGATTCTTTTGCGCGGCCGCCAATTAATGCAGCGAGCGGCTCAGAAATGTGAGTGCCTCGACTGCGTCTCCCGGGCTAATGCTGCGCCGTGTCTTGTGACTTTGCTGTTTCGATGAGTCCGCGTCTCATACTATGGGATTAAATCTTCAAATGTGTTTCTTGAGATGATTATTTTTGCCGTTATCTTGCTTTTCCTGAAATATTGCATATAATTGAACCATAGGCTGGGCAATGGCGGATCCGGCTATCCATCCAGGTATTTCTCTCTTTAAACTGACAGGAGATCCTTATCTGTGCCATGCGGCGTGGAGGAGGATGACACCAAGAAATAACCTTGAACGACTTCCGTACTACGGCTTAAGAACAATCGCATTTCGTACAGCGTCGTCTAATCGAGACCTTTGGTAAAAATCAGCACAGTAATAAACGTAAAGTTTGAACTTGAAGTTGACAGTCCGCAGCGAATATACTATAAGTCGCGAATACTCTTGATTCCCGATTCCTTTCCCTGAAGGCACAGAGCACAGCTTGTCCACCGTCAAGAACGATGTGTCTTTAAGAGACGGATAGAGGCGAAGCGTGTATAAGGGAGCAGGCGAACAACGGATATCGAAAACACGTGTTGAAATAAGGAAACGGCTGCATGATAAAGAGCTTATCAATGAGGGAGGAGGAACTGTGATGCGAAAAGGAATTGTTTTTCTCATGATCATGGCGGTATCGGTATATTTCTCTTATGGAGCGACTTCATTTGCTTACGAAACGGTTGAAGTGAAAAATGGAGGGAGCATCGAGGGCGTCGTGGAATTCACGGGGGCGACGGTTCCGAAGGACCCCATGCTCAAGTTGAGCTCTGAAACAAAATACTGCGGCACAAGCCTTCCAGCAGAGAAATATGTAATCAAAGACAAGAAGATCGCAAACGTGGCTGTATATATAACGGAAATCAAATCCGGAAAAGCGATCCCGGCCGAGCCTCTCACGATAACGAATATCAAATGTCTGTTCAGTCCTCATGTCGCGATCGGATACAAGGGAGGCAAGCTCACCCAGAAAAATGATGACCCCATATTCCACAATATCCATACCTATTTGAACGGCAAGACGATGTTCAATATCGGCCTTCCTGAAAAAGGGTCATCGGTCACGAAGCCGCTGTTAAGAGACGGCCTTATGGAAGTGACCTGCGACAGTCACCCCTGGATGCACGGTTTCATCGTGATCCTTGACCATCCCTACGGCGCCGTCACCAACGAGAGCGGTGCGTTTATCATCAAGGACGTTCCTGCCGGAACGTACGCTGTCGAGGCATGGCACGAAGCGCTCGGCAAGGTGAAGGTCGCCGACGTCAAAGTCGAAAGCGGAAAAGCAACCAAGATAAAAATAGACTATAAAAAATAAAGCTTCCGTCCGATTTCATAGCAAGTCGTCCCTGATGATACAGTAGAGGACGACACTCAGTAATTGCACCGGAGGCAAATCGTATCGCGTCGCGGGCTTGTTTTTCAGAGTGAGAGGTCGGGGATGTGAAATCATCATTAATGTGGGGAGGAGAATTATGAAGACAAAGGGCTTTATCGTTCTGGCAGCCGCAGTTTTGACAATTGCTCTCTTCAGTTTCCTTATGCCGCATGAGTCGCAGGCCGTACCGTCCTATGCGCGCCAGGTCAAGAAACCCTGCACCGCCTGTCATACCATGTGGGCGAACCTGAACCAGTACGGAAGGCAGTTCAAGGTCAAGGCGTACACGGACGTCAGCCAGGACTGGGAGATGATCAACAAGGACAATATGAACCTGCCCGTGATCGCCCCGTTCTCCACGAGGGTCATTTACGAGGGCCTGGTTCGCGACAGCCAGTCACAGGCATCGAGTTCATCCGATGTCGGCCAGGTCGCGATATTCATGGCAGCCAGGGTATTTGACTACGCCGGCGTGTTCACAAGCGCCGAGGCGGATGGCTTCTCCGTCGATTCTGGCGGCGGCACTTTTACGATCCCGACCGTTAAAATGGCCTTTCAGTATCCGCTGGGCGAGGGGAATACCCTGGGCCTCGTCGCATTCGCCGGGCTTGCCACTGCCGCGGACCCCTTTAACAGCCTCGGGGGAAGGGACCGCGACCTGATCTATGATGACGGGCTGCCCTTCATTCTGAACACCGGCTGGACGTTCAACTTCTGGGGCGCGCATAACCAAGGCGCTGTCCTGCATGGTTACTTCCTGGGCAACCGCCTCTATGCCGCCTACGGCATGATGAGGGGCGGAGAAATAACTGACGGCAGCCTGGCTTCTCCTCCCGCTGGTACTCTGTCCAACAATGATAGTACAGATCCCTTTGACATGTATTCGCGCGTTGCCTGGGACCAGAAGCTTTCGAACGGCGCGGTCACCTTCGGTCTTGTCAACTATTACGGCACGCAGCGGATCACTATGCTTGGTACCGGCGTGCCTCTCTATGACTCGAAAGTAACGAGAACCTATGTCGACCTGTCTCTGGAGCAGAACTACGGCGAGGACCATATGGTCGAACTTCAGGCCCTCTACGGCGGAGGCAATGACAAGAATGTCTTCGGCAACGGCGAAGAAAGAAAGTTCGACGGCTGGTATGCCCAGGCTGATTATTACTATGACAGAACGATTGGGGTCATTGGTGTGTTAAACTATGTCAAATATAAAGATGTTGCCGTTGGTGACCCGACCCCCATCGATAAAAACTATCAGTGGATCGTGGGAGTGAATTACCTGCCCTGGCTGAACACGAAGATAACCCTCCAATATTCGGATACCATGACTACGAACATAAACGGCACGAGCCCCACGGCCGACCGGATCACCAGGATGATCCTGGAAATGCTGTTCTAACCTTTCGAGTGTCTCCCCGGGGATGAAGGCGGTCTCCGGGGACATTTTTCCCCAAGCGATTGTAGGAGGTGGCCATGGAGGGAGCCGGCGTACAAAAAGGCATCCTGAAGGGCATTATAAAATTTACCGCGATTCTCGGGGCGGGGTTCGTTCTTCTCGCCGTCCTGAACAGGGTACTGCCCATGGCGACAGAGGACGGGTACCGGTTCTTCCCCGTCATCGGCAGCAGGGACTGGATATGGATCGTCGCGCAGCTGCATCTGAATTTCGCCGCTTT
>Ga0187777_10000013_pt1 | contig 152010 bp, 124 predicted proteins | sample 1015_Q2_SP5_10_M_FD_132416 | JGI IMG/M metagenome (GOLD analysis project Ga0187777, IMG submission 132416) | Tropical peat soil microbial communities from peatlands in Department of Meta, Colombia - 1015_Q2_SP5_10_MG | ecosystem: Environmental > Terrestrial > Soil > Wetlands > Peat | place... | reverse complement strand
CGGAGGTATGGATCACGAATACACCGAACACGAACGTTCCTGTGCCTCCGCTCTCCACAGAAAATATCACCGAGACGAAGGGTTTCGTAGGTTGCAAGCTCAGCTTTGGACTCGTTAACCTCGTCGCCGAGGCGGATTTCGCCGCTGTCAATGCCTACTCGGTCCGGCTGAACCTGCACTTCTGATCAGATACCCAGACCATCGCTTGCTGACGTAAGGCCTCCGGAAAGTAATTCCGGAGGCTTTTTATTCTGGCCGCACGTGTCCGGTTTCTTGACCCATGTCCCTTGCCCCCCGCCCCTTTTTTATGCTATATTTCCCGTTGTGGAAAGCAAGAGAGACGCATTGATTTTGAAAGTCTCAGGCAGCAATGTCGATGGCGCAATCGATGCCGTCGCGTCCGAGCTGCCGGTTACGCTGGTGGTGAACGGCGAGCCGCTCGTAACACTTCTCTGCACCCCTTCCGAGCTTGAGGAGCTTGCTGTGGGTTTTCTGCTCACGGAAGGGATTCTGCACGGCAAAAACACGATAAAAAGGCTGGAAGTCGATGAAAAGGAACTCAGTGTGCGGATCGAGCTATCCGACCTGCCCTCTGATTTCAGCAAGAAGTTCGAAAAGCGGACCATCTCCTCCGGGTGCGGCAAGGGGATCACCTTCACGAACTACCGCACGGAAGCTGACCGCAGGATAGGAGCGACAGGCCATCTTCTTTCACTCGATGATATCAGGAAACTACTCAGCATCTTCCGGAATATCTCAAAACTGTACATCGAGACGGGGGGCGTGCACAGCGCCGGGCTTTCAGACGGCAAGGAGATCCTGTTCTTCTCCGAGGACATCGGCAGGCACAACGCAGTTGACAAGCTGATCGGGAAGGCCTTCTTGAAATCGGTCCCCGTGGAAAACAAAATACTGATCACGAGCGGGCGAGTTACATCCGAGATCGTGACGAAAGCGGGCAGGAACCGCTTCCCCGTGCTCATCAGCCGCGCGGCTCCGTCATGCATGGCCGTAAGCTACGCTGAGGACATTGGCATCACCCTCATCGGCTTCGCGCGGGGTGAACGGATGAACATCTACACGTGGCCCAACAGGATAAAACTTGATTAAAGCGCGCTGAATAATTCAAATGAAAAGGCCTTGCCCGATCCAGGGCAAGGCCTTTTGTCCCAAAACGAGCGCTACCTAAGGCAACAACATCAGCATCTGCATATCAACACCGGTGTCATCGCCTGTGCGCAGATCAGCAACCCTCGGTATCCCGATCCCCAGGGCCGTTGGGGACCACCCAAGTGCTTCTACACCATAGAATGCTCCCGGGAGCGGCGTCGCAGATGATCCGCCCGGCAGATTGGCCATGGTGTAGGACCCTCCACTCATCATCAAACTGGACATACTGCCGTAATTGCCGTTATTGAGGGTGTTAACGATCATCCCGCCGTGCACTGCGAAGAGAACACCATTGTTCATCATCCCCATACCCATCGAAGGCACGGTTATCGTGCCGCTAATGCTTCTGCTCACAGCGGGTGCCGTAGGATTGAGCGAGCCAAGAGATAACGGCGTCGGCGTGACGGAGCTCACCAATTGAGAAGCGCTGCGGTCATAAAGAACTGCATCTGCAACCGCGCCGAATTTCCCAAGCCCCTCCATAGGAGTCGTCAAGGTGAGACCGGATATCGCGCCGCTGTTATACGTTCCTACCCAAACCTGATCGGATGAAAGCTGGAAACCCGAGAACTGCCCGGTTATGGGATTTAAATGCCTGAATCGGATCTCGTATGGCAATTCCCCAGACCCTTGGAGGGTCTGATAGAAATTGACCCAGGCGCCGGTCGGCGAAGTGATGGCCGCACCGACCGTGTAATCCGGGGTCCCCGCGGTCATCGTGATCGTAGAAATGGGGGTCGCGGTAATAGGCGTTGTTCCCTTGGTGACCGGAACGCCTTTTGCGATGACGGTCTGATAACCTAAGCCGCGCATGACGAGATCATACGTTCCGGGCTTGAGCGGATACAATACAAATTTGCCAGTCGATGGATCCGCGATGGTCCAGCGTTTTACCACGTGATATTGAGGATTCAAAGAATCATTCACCTGCTCGGCCTTGATGACAAAATGAGCACTCGGAATCGCCGAGGTCGGCGTAATATAGCTGACAATTGCGCCGGCATCGTCGAGGTCGCAATATGCGAGACTCGGTTTAAGGACATATTCGGTCAAACCGTTGCGCTGGATATCCACCACATCATGGCCCGCATCAATGTCGATTGCCAGCCTGAGCACACCGCCGTCTGTGATCTGGAAGGTGCCCGCGAGTCTGATACCGTGACGGGCATCGGGGATGCGGAGAGCATATTCATTCGCGCCAATAATGATCTCATTATTGTACTTCAGACTTGCGCCGGACTTCGCCGTTTTAGCGGAATCTGTCAGCGCATCCTCTGTCCCCGCGAGTACCAGTCTGATCTGCAGATAAGTGCCGACCTCTACAGCGATGTTGTCCCATATGGGACTGCTGATGACTCCATTGCTCAAGGCGATGAGATCGACTGTTACGGGCGCGACAAGCGGATACTTGCGCCATCCCGCGTCGTCAGGGCCCGCGGTATCGCTCGTGTGGAACCAGATTTCCTTGACCGTGACATACGCATGATCATAATCTCCCGGCGCATCGGTGAGACTGACCGTCGCAGCGCCCGTGGGCGTCGTACTTCCGCCGCCGCCCCCGCCACCGCATGCATACAAAGCGAATGCCGCTAACACCACAACCAAGATCCCCAGATACCGACGATACATCTTATGTCCTCCTTGATTTTAAATTGGACTGCATACTAATACTTTTTCGACACCGTGACAACCAGAAAGTTTAACTGGTTTAGAAATGAAACGGCAGCAAAATCGCGAGGCGTTTGAGGGTGCCGATTCGCTTGCGGCGAGCGTTATCATTGTCTGCGGTACGAAGCATGGTTCGTTCTGCAAATTACATTGTGATACGAATGTTATGAAGGCTGTTGAATCAGGGCTTGGCGAGATATAGGCGGGGAAGGACTAAAAAAGCCGTGGGCGGCGATATCGCGGTGAACGTCATATGACGAGACGCAAGATGGTGTCTAAATTGATCTCGAAGGCGGCACAGGGCATTGCGATCTGCGTACGCACGAGCACCTCGGGCCGGATTTCTCCGACATGCCCGATGGCCACTTTACCGGCCATGATCTTGCCGCAGCGGCCCTGCATAAAGAGCGGATGCTCTGCGGGTTCAAGCTTGTATCCCATACCGAGGTAATACAGCAGGATATCGAGGGACGAATGCATTTCCGAGAAATTCGCGCCCGGATGAGAGATCAATGCCGCGAGGTTAAGATCAGTGCGTGAGCCCATGTTCTCTTTCGCATCGAACACCGCCACCTCGCCCACCTCAAAGATGCGGTGGGGGTAGAACGACTTGGAGCTCGCCGACTCAACGTTGAGGAGCGATGGAAGAACACGGTTCCTCAGTACTGAATACGCGAGCGACATAACGTTATCCACTTCAACGAGCTTCTCGCCCGCGGGCATCGCATAATCAAGCTCTTCTCGCGAGCAAAGGATGTTTGACATGATCTCTTGGAAGCCGGAACCCACCATATGACCGCGCACCGTGTCGGACAGCAGTTCGAGTCGGGAAACCGCACCAACGGTCGACTGTCTCGGCATCACCGGCTCGAACGAGTCGTATCCCCTGCTGATGGCAAAGTCCTCGACCAGATCTACGGGATGCATGACGTCGTCGCGAAAGGGCGGCGTTGTAACTGAAATCGTGCCGCGTCCGACTGTGACCCAGTGGCCATAGGAGCCGAGATATTTTTTCAGGTCGCCTAAGGATACTTCTTCGCCGAGGCCCGCTTTGAAGCTTGAAATCGGCACCGTGATCTTCCGCGAGGTATCATATGGAAATGTAACGCGTTTCCCCAGCTCCGTGTCATAAGGATAGACGACGAGGACGGGTTCAATGTCCGCGCCGCGGTCATAAAAGCTCGCCGCCAGAATATTGAGGGTGAGCGCGGTCATCCGCATATCCGTACCGGTGACCTCTATGAGGACGCCCGTCGTCCGCGGCTTTACCTCCCCGATCTCCCTGCTGTTGATGATCGGCGGGAACGACAGCACGCGCCCCAAGCCATCCGTCAGTACCGGGTACCGGGGAAAGCGTTTGACGATCCCGCCATAGGCAACGCCCTTAGGGTGGCGTTCAAGGATGTCGGCAAGGTTGAGCTTCTCCTCCATGCCGAGGGGCGTGAATGAGACCGCGGACGGATCAGCCAGCCGGTAGTCTACCGGGAAGACGATCCTGTTCAGTTCATAGATGCCGATCGAGACTGTGCTCCTCTTCCTGCCGAATATCTCCGAGAGCTTGTCTTGGCTCTGGATCATCTGCGCGAGTACATCTTCATTCATGCGCACGCCATTTGCCGTACATGCAGCAATATACGGCCGCACGGCTTTCATATCCTTCGCGACCCTGATCTCGCGCGTTGCCTTCCTGCCGTGCTTCACGAAGGGACACTCTTCGGGTTTTCCGGACAGCGAGATACGTATCTGGCGTGCAATGCCCTCGGCTGACCAGAGGTCCGGCCTGTTGCTGTCTGACAGCTCCACCTTCAGGTCGTCGGTCTCGGCAACATGCTCCTTGAGCTCGGCCTTGGCGAGCATCAGGTGCTTCTCAAGCGCGCCAAGAGCGAGCTTTTTGCCGATCAGGCCTTCGAGGTCGCGCTTTTTGATATCTATAGTAGGCATAGCAGATTCAAGTGTCCAGCGTCCCGTCAACGGGGTCAGGGTGATCTGTATCCTGAGCCCGTGTTCCTATTTGTTGAGCGCTATCTTTTTTGTCCTGATAAAATCCAGGTCACGCGAGAACAGGTCGCGTATGTCCTGGATTCCGAGCGCGACCATGGCCATGCGGTCGAGACCGAGACCCCAGGCGATTACCGGCGCGTTCACGCCGAGCGGAGCAGTGACCTCGGGCCGGAATATGCCCGCGCCGCCAAGCTCCATCCATCCGAGTTCGGGGTGCTTCACGTGCAATTCCACCGACGGTTCGGTGAACGGAAAGTATGCCGGCCGGAACTGGAAATCACTTGCCTTGGCGATCTCCTGGCCAAAGAGTTTCAGCAAACCGAGCAGCGCCTTGAAATCGATGTCCTCTCCGAGCACGATGCCCTCGACCTGGTAAAAGTCGGGTGCGTGCGTGGCATCAACGGCATCATAGCGGAAACAGCGCGCTATCGAAAAATATTTCCCCGGTATCTTCGGCCCGGACGCAAGCGTCCTTGCCGACACGGCCGTGCCCTGGCTTCTGAGGATCAGCCTTTTTGCGCGCTCGAGATCGAAGACATACCGCCAGCCTGTAGAGCCGGTCTTGCCGCCGTCCTTGTGGGCCGCGGCGACCCGCTTGCCGAAGGGCTCCTCGATCTTTTTGCTTGAACCCGGTTCCTTCACGAAGTATACGTCATGGATGTTCCGGGCCGGGTGGAACTGCGGCATGAACAGTGCGTCCATGTCCCAGAATTCGTTCTCCACGAGCGGGCCTCGCATCTCATCGAACCCCATGCCGATGAACTTGTATTTCACAAAATCGAGAAATTCCTTATAGGGATGCTTCCTGCCGATGCTTTGACGCGGTGGATTGAGCGCAATGTTGTAGGCACGGAACTTTTTATTCTTCCAGGTGCCATGCTGCAGCATCTCCGGTGTGAGCGCCGAAATCTCTTCCTTGCCGGTTCCCCGCTCCCTGAGCAGGCTGAGGAGTTCGTTGCCTGAGGCGGTCAGATGGTATGAGCGGTTCTTCTTCTCGGTGATACGGAAAATGCCCTTCGACTTGCCGCGCTTGTGGAAGTTCTCATGAATCAGTTTTTGTGTTGCCGCCGGCAGACTCGGAAGCGGGAGCGCGACTTTCGCCACCGCCGTTTCATCGATGACGCGCTTGAGAGCATCGTAGGGCCCTGTATCTGCGTTTGCATTCAGACGCAGGACCCCGCCTTGGCCTATGCTTATGACGTTGCTTGCCTTCAAGGATCCCGTCGCCGAACTGACTTCCGAGGGTTCCATGCCCCAGGTCTGAATCATGTCCTTGACGGTAAACTCTCTTCCTTCTCTGAGAGCGCCGATGATCCGATTCTCCGGCGTCCCCTGTTTATGATATTCTTTGCCTGTTTCTGTCAGTGAGACGTATGACGCGACCGATTCGTCCTTCACGTCGAGCAGGCCTTTAGTCTGAAGCCAGCCTGATGCCATGTCCAGGCGGGATTCGTCGAGACCTGATGCGTTCATGATGCCCAATGCAGAGAGCGGCTCTGCCCCATTGATGAAGCAGAGAAGCACTTTTGTCTCGAGGGGATGAAGACTTTCAAGCTGCTTTTTAATGTCCAATCGCTCCATAAGTTGCCGATAAGATTACGTTGGTTGAAAATATTTGTCAAGAAAAAACAGATTGACGGCGGTCTCGCTTGTATGATACCGTACTTCTAATGGCAACAGTGAAGACCAAACCTAGGTTAAACTACACGATCCTGTGCGATGATGTTCGGCAGGAAATGGGCGGCAAGTTCAGTCTGATGGGGCTGTTCGAAAACATTTATGCGAATGTCTTTCCCGCCGTGCATCCGCGATTCGCAATCGTCAACGAGTGGACAGGCGGTAAAGGAGAGTTCAGGTGCAGGATGAGGCTCCTCACCCCGGACCGTGAACAGGTCATATCCGAATCCGAAAGCTCCATAACCCTCTTTAGCGAAACCCAGAGGCATCGTGACATCTCAATCCGATTCAACACCACCTTCGCGGCTCCAGGCACATACTGGATCGAGACTCTTTTGGACGGCGAGTGCGTGGGTCTCATCCCGCTCACCCTTCAGTTGATAACCGACAGGCAAGTGCATTAAGAAATCAGGCACGGGGGCAGAGGTCATAGCGTAAGAACAGTGCGGTCATCCGGAGGAAGGCTTTATTCGATCGTAATGAACGATGAAATCCCTTCTTTGGCTTGGAGCTGCTTCATGAGTTTCTCAGCTGCTGCCCTGTTTGAAAAGCTTCCAAGCCTCACCCGGTGCCAAGTCCCCTTGTCCGGCACGTCGGAAGAGACGATGAAAGCCGCATACCCGAGCGTCTTCAGCTTCTTCACTTCATCTTCTGCCATGTCCTTTTCTTGATACGAAGCGATCTGGATGGTATAGCGCAGCTTGGAGATATGTGTCACGGTGGGTGCCTTCTTCGCCTGCACAGGGAGCTGATTTGACGCTGTCTGTTTTGGCGGCAAGGGGGCATTCTCCTTCTCCGCCTTGACCTCAACCTTTTTATCCTTCGTGGCAGCTTGTTCACCCTTGATCTCTTCGGTGCCGGTCTGCTTCTTGTCGGGCTGCTTTTCCTCGGATATGGACTTGGGCTTGAGGTCGATCGTTACCGTCTTGTTTTCCTTGTCCGTCAGCGTCTTGTAGAATGTGAACTCTTCCTGCTTCGGGATGTTTTTCGAGACCACCTCGGGAAGCGGCGGCCCGACCTCTCCCTGCACACCGGACCTGCCCTGATATTTTCCCACGAAATACCCCAGGAAGAAAAATCCCACCATCAGGGCCACACCCGCCGGGATGATGAACAGCTTGGATATGATCCCACCTTGTTCATTCATCAAAGTTTCTCCGAGGAAACATCGGCCTTCAGGCCGGAGAGCAATCGGAGCCTCCGTTTCAAAAAAAGTGCTTGCCAAGATTTTGGCAAGTTGATCCATCCATAAGGCGCACCGCTCTTTGCTGAGCAAGCGCTTCTTTTGGAACTGATCGATGAAGTTTGTGAGCGGAAATATTCTTTCGTTAAAACCTCAACCTCAGGCGAAAATCACCAGTGAGCCGATATTCGCTCAGATCATTGAGCCGGCGGGCCGCAGCGCCCCGCGTCCGCGCTCCTGACTAATAAATGAGCATTGCATCTCCGTAGCTGTAAAACCGGTACTTCTGCGCCACCGCTGCACGGTATGCAGACAGGAGATGCTCCCTGCCAGCGAACGCCGAGACGAGCATGAGGAGCGTTGACTTCGGCAGATGGAAATTGGTAATGACCCCGTCCACCACCTTGAAGCGGTATCCCGGATAGATGAACAGGTCGGATCTCCCTTCCCCCGGGGCAACCACGCCGTCTTCCGTCGCCGCCGTCTCGATCGCTCGCACACTCGTGGTCCCGACGGCAATTATCCGTCTCCCATCGCCTTTGGCACGGTTAATACGTTCGGCTGCATCCTTGGGAACAGAATATCGCTCTGGGAGCATCCGGTGCTCCGCGATCATCTCAACCCGGACAGGGAGGAACGTGCCGGGACCCACGTGAAGCGTCACCATGACGAAATCAATGCCTTTCGCCTTCAAGCGCTGGAGCAGTTCTTCACTGAAATGCAGGCCGGCTGTGGGTGCGGCAACCGCCCCTTCATTCGCAGCATACACGGTCTGATAGCGTTCCCGGTCGCTAGGAAAGGGCTCGCGTTTTATGTAGGGTGGGAGCGGGGTTCTCCCGATCTCAGGGAGAACTGTCCGGATATCGTTTACGCCGTAAAACCGGACGGTCCTGATACCTTCGTCGTTGCCGGTCATGACCTCCGCCTCGATGCCCATGGCCATGTTCAACCTTTTGCTGCAGCCTCCGCCGGCCTTCACCAGTGCATCCCACAGATTTCGCCCTTTCTCGTGCAGCAGGAAGATCTCTGCCTTCCCGCCTCCCTGTTTCCTTGCCAGGAGTCTGCACGGAAAGACCTTGGTGTTGTTCAGCACAAGCAAGTCGCCCGTCATGAGCAAGTGTTCGATGTCAGAGAAAATGCGGTGTCCGATGGCGCCCGTTTTGCGCTTGAGGACCATGATTCGCGATCGGTCCCTGACCGGTGAAGGTTCCTGCGCGATGAGCGATTCAGGGAGGTGATAATCGAAATCCGAAAGTCTGAGCCGTTCTGCAACCTGCGTCATGGTTGGATATTACCATATCATGCTGGAAATTCCAAATCTCAAACCATCACTTTCAGATTCATATTCCCCCGACCTTGATATCATTTACGATGCCCTAATGACCGCACGCGATCTGGGGTGGGAGGGAAAGACGACCATCATGATGCCATGCGATACCCCCATCGCCCTTAAGAGCTTTTCAAAGCGCTACCTGAATTACGCGAAAAATTCTATCGTCAAAACCCGAATCACAAAAATGATATCGAAAATCTAATGACCGAATACCTGGAGTTTACAGCACTGAATTTTTGAATCTCTTTGCTGCCTGGAGCTCCCTTTTTTGGATTTGCTTCAGTCCTGCATCACCTTCACGAACACCCTGCGTTCGCGGGGTCCGTCGAACTCGCAGAAGAACACCGCCTGCCATGTCCCGAGAGCGAGCCTTCCCTCTTCCACCATTACGACCCTTGACACCCCGATGATGCTCGACTTGATGTGCGCAGCCGAGTTTCCCTCGGTATGGCCGTAGTTGTCATCGAAAGGGATGATCTTATTCAGTTCTTTCAGGATGTCTCGCCCGACGTTCGGGTCAGAGTTCTCATTTATCGTGACCGCGGAGGTTGTGTGAGGCACGTATATGTAACAAACGCCGGAGCGGATGCCGCTCTCGGCCACCAGCCTCTGTACTCCCTGCGTGATATCAACGAGTTCTGTCCTGGAATTCGTTTTGACCCTTAGTTGCCTGATCATAATACTCCTCCAAAAATATCGGCCTGGATGACAACGTCATGGGTCAAGGTATATTCTGTTGACCAGATCCCATGACCCTTCCCCCTGAGCCCGTCGATCATCCTTCAATCCCCACGTCCTCCCGTCCCCTGCCGCGCTTATCGTCGGAGATCGGATAGATGATGTGGGTAATGAGAGAGTTGATACGCGCGAGATTTCCAAGAAGATCAAGATGGATATGGCTTGTGTCGATGGATTCCTGGAACCCCTTGCTGAGCCGGTCGAGATGGGCCTGAACGAGCTCCCTCTCCATGATACCAAGCTCTTCCTTGTTCCTGAGCACTCGGTCCGCAAGGTCCCGATCGTTGCTTGCGAAAGCCGATATGGCTGTGTCGAAGTTTTCAATGATCTTTTTGTGGAATGAAATGATCTCGTTCATCCCTTCTTGCGAAAAAGTCAGTCCTTTGTTGATCCGCTTCATGGCGAGAGGCATGATGTTCCGATCTACGATGTCTCCGATGCTCTCAAGATTGCGGGAGATTTCCAGGACGACCATGGAGCGACGGGACTGGGATTCCGTAAGGTGAGAGGATGACAGTCGGGCAATATAGAGGCGGATATGGCGATCGAGGAGGTCTATCAGGTTATCCTTGTTTTTTATGGACGCTACGGTCGATTGGTCATCGCTCGCAAATACCCTGACTGATTCGATGAGCATCTCCCGGACGATGTCGGACGCCCGGAGCGCCTCGCGTGCGGCCTGGCCGAGCGCCAGTGAGGGAGTTTTGAGCACGTGGTCATCGAGGTACAGGGGTCCGAACTTCTTTTCCTCGGCCTTCTCCGGCACAAGCTTTATGATCAGTTTCGAAAACAGACTCGTAAAAGGGAGGAAGATTATCGCCATGATCGCGTTGAACAGAGTGTGAGCGTTGGCGATCTGCCTGAGGAGATCCGGGGCCGTGTTCATGACGAGGTTCTGGAATGGGGACAGGAAGGGAAGGAACAGGGCCACGCCGAGCACCTTGAAGAGGACGTGCGCCCAAGCCACCCGCCGTGCCTCGGCAGGCGCTCGCAAGCTCGCCATCAGTGCGGTGGAGCAGGTCCCGATGTTCGCGCCGAGAACGACATGGATAGCAGAGTCTAGGGAGATGAGGCCGTGACTGGCAAAGGCGAGTGCGATGCCGATCGTGGCTGCGCTGCTATGGATGAGCCCCGTAAAAACGGCGGAGAGCACGATCCCCGAGAGCGGGGTCCTGAACATGACGAGCAGGACCTCACGGAATAGCTGGTTCTGCTCAAGGGGCGCCATCGCATCCGACATGATCTTGATGGAAAGAAAGACGAAGCCGAACCCCAGCAGGCCCTGCCCGACATATTTGTACAGATCCTTCTTGGAGAACAGGTCGAAGAGAAGGCCTACGCCGATAAGAAGGATAGCGTAATCGTAGACATGGAAGGCGATGAGCTGGACTGTGAGCGTTGCGCCGATGTCCGCGCCCAGGATAACGGCCAGCGTCTGGCGGAAGCTCATCAACCCTGCGCTCACGAACCCTACAAGCATGACCGATGTCGCGCTGCTCGACTGGATGAGCCCGGTGATGAGGGCCCCGGCACCTACTGCAGAAAACCTGTTGCTCGTGAGCGAACGGAGAAGCGAGCGGATCCGGCTGCCCGCCGCGTTCTGCAGGCCGTCGTTCAGCAGCCTGATGCCATAGAGGAGAAGAAGCACCCCTCCGAAAAGGCTCGCATAGATCATGGAGTAACTATGCCTAAAATTTCCTCATTCGTCAACGGGAAACTTCACCATGATGCGCTCTTGTTCTTTGCAAAATCGATTTCTTCTTCCCGGTTCCTGACCAAGCCATCCAGCTTCGCATCCAGCAACTCTGTGAGGAGTTTCCGGTAAAGTGGCCCGGGCGGTATGCCCAGGGCCTTGAGATCGTCACCTGTAAGCATCACCTTGACATTGCGCAGGTGGGTGAGATAGAGGGAGATGTATTTTTTGGCCACGTCCTGCCTTGCCTTCGCCATCACCACGAGGATCGCCTCGACATCCAAAGGCGCGAGGAGGTCGTACACGCGGCTCGGGGGGAGGTCGGTCTCCTTGTAGAAGACATAGAGCACCCCGCGGTACCGCTCCCGCGCATGCTGCACCCGCTCCCGGATCCTGGAAGGGACCGCAAGTCGTTCCAAAGTCTCTTCCACGGCCGTATCCTTCAAGCGGTCCAAAAGGCCGAGAAAATACACGAACCACTTCTCGATCCTGATGTCCAGATAGAGGAGACGGAACCAGGTAAGCGTCTCTGCAATAGAGTCAAAGAGCCGATCTGTCTCGGGCGTGCTTTTGAGGTCCGGATGGAGGAACTTGAGAAGGTCGAAGTCTTTCATGCGCTTCAGCACCTTGAAGGGCTCTGCCTCCGAGAACATGAGCACCAACTCGGTGTATATCCGTTCACCCGTGAGCTTATGGAACAGTTTCATATTCACGGCGGTCTTGATCAGGTTCTGGGTGTGCTTGCTGAGGCGGAAAGCAAAGCGCTGCTCGAACCTGATCGCCCGGAGCACGCGCGTCGGGTCCTCCACGAATGAAAGACTATGGAGGACGCGGATAGTCTTTTCCTTGACATCGCGCAGACCGCCGAAAAAATCGATGAGCTCCCCATAGCGCTTGCGGTTCAACCGCACTGCAAGGGTGTTGATCGTGAAATCACGGCGATAGAGGTCCTTTTTAATGGAAGAGAGCTCGACTGTGGGCAGAGCCGCCGGGGACTCATAATACTCGAGCCGGGCAGTGGCGATGTCGAGCTTAAGCCCATTCGGGAGCACGATGACAGCAGTGCCAAACTTCAGGTGGGTCTTCATGCGGCCGCCCACCTTTTTTACGAGCAAGCCCGCGAACGTTATCCCGTCCCCCTCCACTACGATGTCGACGTCGAGGTTGGCAACGCGAAGGAACAGGTCCCGCACAATGCCCCCGACGAGATATGCCGAGAACCCCGCCTCGTCGGCGACCTCGCCGACCGCCCTGAGCGCATCGCACACCTCCGGCGGCAGCCGTTCATCGATCAGGCCCTTGATGTTCCGGGTGGAACGCAGGTCGAGACCTTCCTGTTCAGGAAACTCTGCCAGACGTTCTTCGTGCAGGGAACGCAGGAGATCTGTGCGGGTGATGGCCCCCACGAGCAGGCCGCTCTTGTCGAGTACCGGGATAAAACGCTGATGCTCTTCGATCATTACCCGTTCAACCTGGGCCATAGGCATGTCGGGAGACGCAACCGGCCCCCCGGTGGTCATGAACTCTTCAACCTTCTGCTCAGCCAGCCCGTGGAAGAGCGCCTTCTGCACTACCTCGCGCGTGATGGTCCCTCGGAACCGTTCGTTGCTCAGGACAGGCAGCACGTTCACGCTGAACCGGGTCATGGCCTCGTTCGCCTCCTGGATGGTGCTGCCAAACGGTATGGTCTTGACCGGAGAGGTCATGATCTCGCTCGCGATCGGCCCGGGTTTTATGTGATGCTTCAGGACATCGATCAGACGCTCCTTGGCCTGCAGGTACGTCATGTCCCTTGCCACTGCCGATGCCGCCGTGGCATGGCCGCCGCCACCCAGTCCTTCCAGCACCTCGCCAGCGTTCACCTGGGGTATCCTGCAGCGCCCGATTACGTGCGTCTTGTCTCCCATCTGCACCACAAGGAAGACCACGTCGAGGCTTTCCATGTCCCTGATCTTGTGAGCCAGGTTCGCAAGGTCCGGGACATAATGATGTGTGGCCATGGCCGCGATCACCACTCGGACCCCGTTGATATCATAGATCGTGGCGGCCTTGATGAGGTCGTTCAGGATCGCGATTTGCTCCGCTGTCAGCTCGCGGGAAATGAAATCGGAAACGATGTTCAGCTGTGCGCCCTGGGAGATGAGGTACCCTACGGCCTGCGCGTCGCGATCCGTGGTAGACACATAGGTAAGCGAGCCGGTCTCTTCGTAGATGCCGAGGGCAAAGATCGTGGCTTCGAGCGGCGTAATCGGGATCCCTTTCTGCCTCAGCAGCTCGACCATAATGGTGGTCGTGGCGCCGATCTCCTCCACGATCTCGAGTTCTCCCCGGACGTCTCCCTCCGTGGGTGGATGATGGTCATAGATATGCACAGAGACGCCTGGACGGCCGAGCGCGCCCGCAAGCTTGCCCAACCGGGCAGGATTCCGGTTATCGACGATGATGAGCCTCGTGACGCTGTCGATGTCGACGTTCCTGAGCCGTTCGGCCTCTACGGCGTAAAATGTTGACTCGAGGAAAAAGTCCCTCATGCTCTTCTCCTGGGATCCGGGAAAGACGAGCGTTGCCCCAGGGTAGAGCTTCTTTGCCGCGACCATGGACGCAAGGGCATCAAAATCGGCGTTCGTATGGCTGGTGATGACTTCCATAGTGAGTACTTTACAAATCCCGGGCAAGCAAACTCGAGATGTGAAACGTTTTGGATCTTGAGACCTTGAATTCCGAATCTATCGGGGATTTGTCATGCGCCTGTCATCATCCTCTCGGATGGTACCTCTGGTGTATCTTCCTAAGCCTCTCGCGCGAGACGTGCGTATATATCTGCGTGGTCGAAATATCGGAATGACCGAGCATGGCCTGGACCGCCCGAAGATCGGCGCCATTGTCGAGGAGGTGCGTGGCAAACGAGTGGCGAAGCGTATGCGGCGATATGGTCATCCGGATGCCGGCCTTCAGGGCATAGAACTTTATCCGCTCCCAGAACATTTGTCTCGTTATGCCCCTCCGCCTCAAGCTGATGAAGAGACGATCTGACTCAGCGCCGTCAAGCAGGTCTGCGCGGCCACTCTCGAGATATCGCCCAACCGCGGCCGCCGCGACCTCTCCCATGGGCACGGCTCGCTCTTTTGATCCCTTTCCCATTACCATGAGGAAACCTCGTTCAAGATTGATATCCTGCAGACCGAGCCCGACAAGCTCGCTCACCCGGAGCCCAGTGGCGTAGAGAAGCTCGAGCATGGCCTTGTCCCGGAGGCCGATCGGTGTTGTCGTGTCAGGCTGGGCAAGAAGCGCATCGACTTCTGCTGTTGATAGCGTCTTCGGCAGCCGCTTCCAGCCCCGGGGCGTCTCGAGGTTCACGGTCGGGTCCGTCCGCGCCAAGCCGTCGATGATAAGGTATTTGTGAAGGCCGCGTACCGCCGCCAAACCCCGCGCAATTGACGGCATTGAAAGCCCGGAAGACGAGAGATGCGAAAGATAAGAGACCACATCGTTCTGCGTTATCTCATCGTGACTTTTGTCCTTCATATAAAGCAGGTACCTGCGCAGATCCCTCTTGTACGATTCCAACGAATTTCGGGCAAGCCCTTTTTCCACGGAAAGAAAATCGAGAAACCTCTTGAGAATGTCGTCTTTCATAAAGACAATGCCAAATCGGCCTTGATTTGATTCTATGTTATCGCGGCGGAAAAAGCAAGTACGGCATGTGCTTGTCAGGAAGGAAATGAGGGAAAGCTGGCAGCGGGAATAGGGCGTTGACGATGCAGACCGGAATCCTGAGCCTCGTGACTCAAATGATCCCCAACCGGATCAATCTTCTCCGGAACATATCACGCGGCATTTTAAGGAGCTCCGTGATGTCTCGCCAGCCGTCGCCAGCGTCCTCTATACGTGATAACCGCTCCGCACTACGCGTGATGTATGGACCCGTCAAAAATTGCGTGAACAAGTCCGAGGTCGTTGTAACGGCTGTCCTTGGGGGCGGATCGATCCTCATCCGACGCTGACTTTTCCAATGAGACTCTTTATATCACCGACACCTTGTTCAGCCATCACGCGTTCGATGCCCGACAGCACTTCGAGCGTTGCCCGTGGATTTATGAAATTCGCGGTTCCGACGGCCACCGCCGAAGCGCCGGCAAGAATGAACTCCATTGCATCTTCGCCGGTTACAATCCCACCCATGCCGATGATCGGCAGCGGTACCGCCCTGGCCACCTGCCACACCATGCGAACGGCCACGGGTCTTATTGCAGGACCTGACAGGCCGCCGGTACAGTTCGCGAGACGTGGCCGTCTGCACCGCACATCGATAGCCATACCGAGGAGCGTATTGATGAGTGAAAGTCCGTCGCATCCCGCATCACGCGCGGCCTTTGCGAAATCAGTCACGTCCGTCACGTTCGGCGAGAGCTTGGCGATGAGCGGTAGCCGCGTTGCCTTGCGGACCGCCGACAGGAGATCGAAGGTCGCCGTAAGGTCCGTGCCGAAGGCCATGCCGCCGGCCTTCACGTTCGGGCATGAAATGTTGACCTCGATACCCGAGATGCCCGGCGCGCCATCAAGCCGCTCGGCCACTCCCACGTACTCTTCAAGACTATAGCCGAACATGTTTACGATCACAGCGGTGTCACATTTCCTGAGATAGGGGAGCTTTTCGCTCAGGAAAACATCGACGCCGGGATTTTCGAGCCCGATAGCGTTCAGCATTCCCGACGGCGTTTCCCATATGCGCGGAGGAGGATTGCCCTTGATCGGTTTCAATGAAATGCCCTTGACGATCACCCCGCCAAGTCTGCTCAGATCGATGAATTCCGCGAACTCTTCTCCGTATCCGAACGTACCGGACGCGGTCAGCACGGGATTCTTAAGCTTGATCCCCGCGAAGTCGATGGAGAGCGTCGGCTTTGATGCAGGTATTATTCGTTTCATAATATCAACTCATTCAAATTGAAGGCGCGGATAAGCCGATCATTACCGCCAAGAAGCGCCGGCTCCTGGCCCTTCGTGCCTAAAGCTTCTTCTTCACGTGCGGGATGGGCAACACCACCTGTTCGCTCCAGTCGATTTCCCGCGAGTCGAACACGGGCCCGTCTTTGCATGCCCGCTTGTAGCCGCCTGCCCGCATCGGGACCGAGCAGCCCATACATGCGCCGAGACCGCATGCCATTCGCTCCTCGATCGATACGTAACAGGTGATCGAATGTTCGGCAGCGATCCTGCCCACGGCCGCGAGCATGGCATGAGGGCCACAGGCATAGATCACGAGATGGGTCTTCTGCTCCATCCGTGTCAGGAACGCGTTGAGGAGATCGGTCGTCATCCCCCTGACGCCGACACTCCCATCCTCAGTGGCTATATGCACCTTCGCGGTAACCTCTTTAAAACTCTTTATGATGCCCGCCGGAGGAAGACATTCTTTGTTCTTCGCTCCAACGAAGAGGTGTGCGCGAGACCCCGCTCGCTGTGACAGAAAATGCAGGGGAGGAAAGCCGCTTCCGCCTGACACAAGAGCGGGCATTGTATCCTTGTCCGGCACCGGGAAGCCCCGGCCGAGCGGTCCAAGCAGGTTCAGGGCGCGCCCGATCCCCATGCCGGTGAGCAGTGCGGTTCCCCTGCCCACAACGCGGTAAACTATTTCGATGGATGATCTTGAAGGAACAGAAGAGATTCCGAAGGGACGGGCGAGGAGCGGGTCCATGTTCTCCGATACCCTGAGCATGACAAACTGGCCCGGCAGTGCCGTTGCGGCTGCTTCCGGTGCCCTGAGTACGAGGCGGTAGTATCCCCTGCCCGCTGATTCATGGGCAAGTATTGTTGCCTTGTGAAACCTACTCGAAGGCAATCTCGATCTCCTGTATCTCATATTCCACGGTTTTGGCCGGTGTCTTGATTGTAACGACGTCACCAACCTTGTGGCCGATGAGCGCTTTGCCTACAGGTGACTGAACCGATATCTTCCCTTTTTTAAGGTCCGCCTCCTCCTGGCCCACTAGCGTATATTTTTTTATGTCTCCGGAATCGGAATCCGCGAGCGTCACGGTGGCGCCGAAAACAACTTTTTCGTTCGAGAGCTTCGAAACGTCGATTATCTGGGCATGGGCAAGCTTGGATTCCAGTTCGCGCTTCTTGGCGTCGAGATGTCCCTGGCGTTCTTTGGCCGCGTGATATTCCGCGTTCTCCGACAGGTCGCCGTGCGCCCGCGCTTCCTCAATCTCCCTGATGTTCTTGGGCCGCTCCACCTTGACGATCCGGTCCAGCTCCTGCTTGAGCTTTTCATAGCCTTCTTTGGTCATAGGGATCTTCTGCGTCATGTTCTATGATACTCCTGAATAGACTTCACCTGTAGATGGTTTTTCATGATAGCAGCAATGCCCCGCACCGCGGCCTTTGCCGCCGACAACGTTGTGAAATAGGGGACCCCCTTCATCAGCGTCGTTCGTCTGATGGAGTAGGAATCCTTCTGCGCCTCGGCCCCATGAACCGTATTGATCACGAAATCCACCTGCCTGTCCTTGATCTGGTCCACGATATGCGGCCGGCCCTCGGTCACCTTGTTCACCGTCTCGACCGTGATCCCCCGCTTCCTCAGATACTCAGCGGTTCCTCTCGTTGCCACGATCGAGAATCCCGCCTTCTCCAGACCCTGTGCGACCTCAAGCAGCCCGGCCTTGTCCTTGTCCTTTACGCTCAGAAACACACGGCCTGAAACCGGCATGGGGTTCCCCGCGGCCATCTGGGATTTGGCAAAGGACATGCCGAAGTCCGTATCGATTCCCATTACCTCGCCCGTGGACTTCATTTCCGGCCCAAGGAGCGTGTCCACGCCGGGAAACTTGGCGAAGGGGAACACCGCTTCCTTGACGGCGATGTGCTTGATCTTCACCTCTTTCGTAAAGCCGAGTTCGGCAAGCGTCTTGCCCGCCATCACCCGTGCGGCGAGTTTGGCAAGCGGCACGCCGATTGCTTTACTCACGAACGGGATGGTACGCGACGCCCGGGGGTTCACCTCCAGCACGTAGACGCGCCCATCCTTCACGGCGAACTGCACGTTCATGAGCCCGACCACGCCGAGCTCAAGAGCAAGCGCCCGCGTCTGCCGGTCTATCTCCTTGATGATGTTCTGCGAGAGCGAAAACGGAGGGAGCGAGCACGCCGAATCCCCGGAATGCACGCCGGCCTCTTCGATGTGCTCCATGATGCCCGCGACAACCACCGTACTGCCGTCCGATATCGCGTCCACGTCGATCTCGACGGCGTCTTCGAGATACCTATCGACGAGCACGGGCCGTTCGGGAGAGGCCTTGACCGCACGGGACATGTAGTTCCTGACGCTCTCCTCGTCGTACACGATCTCCATGGCACGGCCGCCGAGCACGTAAGACGGACGAACCATCACAGGATATCCGATACGGTTGGCGGCGTCCACCGCTTCGTCGCAGGATATGGCGGTACCGCTCTCGGCCTGCAGAAGTCCGAGCCTGTCGAGGAGCTCCTTGAACCGCTTCCGGTCCTCGGCCCTGTCGATGCTGTCGGGAGAAGTGCCGAGGATGCGCACACCCGACTGCTCGAGCGGCACCGCGAGCTTGAGGGGCGTCTGGCCGCCGAACTGCACGATCACGCCGATGGGCTTTTCCCGGTGTATAATATGTAAAACGTCTTCGAGTGTCAAGGGTTCGAAGTACAGTCGGTCCGACGTGTCGTAGTCCGTGCTCACCGTCTCGGGATTGCAGTTCACCATGATGGTCTCGTATCCGTCCTCTTTGAGCGAGAAGGCGGCGTGCACGCAGCAGTAATCGAACTCGATCCCTTGGCCGATCCGGTTCGGCCCTCCGCCGAGGATCACGACCTTCTTGCGGTCAGTGGGGTTCGCCTCGCATTCGGCTCTTCCTCCGGCGAATTGGGACGTTCCGGATTCGACATGCAAGGCATCTTGAAACTTGAATTTTGAATCTTGAAGTTTGTAGAACGGCTTCTCGTACGTCGAATACAAGTACGGCGTATGCGCCTCGAACTCGGCTGCGCAGGTGTCCACTGTCTTGAACACTGGCGTGATGCCGAGTTCCATGCGGGTCTTCCGTATCGCTTCTTCGGTTGTCGTGAGCAGTTTGGCGAGCCTTCGGTCCGAGAAGCCGAACTCTTTTGCGCGCCGGAGAGGATGGTCCGGCGACGCGGTTTTATCGAACAGGACGCGGGGGCCTTGTTCCCTGATCTCCTTCTCCCGGTCCGTGATCTGGCGGATCTGATGCAGGAACCAGGGATCGATCTTCGAAAGGCTGAACGCCTCTTCGACGCTCATACCGATGCGGAAACCGTCAGCGATATACCAGAGCCGCTCCCAGTTGGCCACGCTGATCTTCTGGCGGATGTCGGCGATACCGTGCTCAGGGTCCGCATCCCGGTCGCGGCGGGACTCGAACCCGTAGCGGTCGATCTCGAGCGAGCGGAGCGCCTTCTGGAGCGCTTCCTTGAAGGTCCTGCCGATGGACATGGCCTCGCCAACGGACTTCATCTGCGTGGTCAGGGTGGCGTCGGCCTGAGGGAACTTTTCAAAGGCAAAACGCGGGTACTTCACGACAACATAATCGATGGTCGGCTCGAAGGACGCGGGCGTTGCCTTCGTGATGTCGTTCGTGATCTCATCGAGAGTATAACCAACGGCGAGCTTGGCAGCAATCTTCGCGATGGCAAAGCCCGTCGCCTTGGATGCGAGGGCCGAGCTGCGGGACACGCGAGGGTTCATCTCGATCACGACCATCCTTCCGTCCACGGGGTTCACCGCGAACTGTATGTTCGACCCGCCAGTGTCCACACCGATCTCGCGGATGATCCGGAGCGACGCGTCCCGCATGATCTGGTACTCTTTGTCAGTCAGGGTCTGCGCCGGCGCCACAGTGATGCTGTCGCCGGTGTGGATGCCCATGGGATCAAGGTTCTCGATGGAGCAAACGATCACGACGTTGTCCTTCGTATCACGCATCACCTCAAGCTCGAACTCCTTCCATCCCACGACCGACTCTTCGATCAGCACCTGGTGCACCGGGCTGGCGTCCAGGCCGCGCGTGATCAGATCGGTGAACTCCTCCTTGTTATAGGCGATGCCGCCGCCGGTGCCGCCAAGGGTGAACGCGGGACGCAGGATAACGGGGAAGCCTACCCTTTCGAGAATCTCGTATGCCTCTTCCCTGCTTGTGGCGAACCCGCTCTTCGGAACTGAAAGGCCGATGTTTTCCATCGCCTCTTTAAAAAGCTCACGATCCTCCGCCTTCTTGATCGCCGGGAGCTTTGCGCCGATCAGCTCGACGTCATATTTTCGAAGCGCGCCGGACTCGGCGAGCGCCACGGCCGTGTTGAGCGCGGTTTGCCCCCCCATGGTCGGAATCAGTGCATCGGGCCTTTCCCGCTCGATGATCTTCTCGACTACCGTCGGAGTGATCGGTTCAATGTATGTGTGGTGCGCCATCTCGGGATCGGTCATGATCGTGGCCGGGTTCGAGTTGATGAGCACGATCTCATACCCCTCTTCCCGGAGCGCCTTGCACGCCTGCACGCCCGAGTAGTCGAACTCGCACGCCTGGCCGATCACGATCGGCCCCGATCCGATGATAAGAATCTTTTTTATGTCTGTCCGTTTCGGCATTTATCCCTTCCTCAACTTGGCACTTTGTATTCTGAACCTTGAATTATTATTCGAACTCCTGCACCCACCCGTTCTCTAAACCGTACTTCAGCATCGCCTGATAGGCCGTTTCGTACTCGTCGACCGTGATCCTGCGGGACAATTCCTTGAATTCACGCGCTTTAAACGCGGGAAAATACTGTGACATGAGACTGATGTGCACATCCTTCGAAATTTCTTCTGCGAGGAACTTCATGATCCGCCCGGTGCCTGACAGCCCGGCGGGCAGTATCAGGTGGCGTATGATGAGCCCCCGCGTCGCGATCCCCGCCTCGTCGAGCACCAGGTTCCCGACCTGACGGTACATCTCTTTGATCGCCGCGCAGTTGATCTCCTGGTAGTGAGGAGCAACAGAATACGTGCGCGCTGCGTCATCGTCCGAATACCGCATGTCCGGCAGGTAGATGTCCACGATTCCGTCGAGCAGCCGGAGCGCTTCCAGCGACTCGTACCCGCTCGTGTTGTACACGATCGGCAGGTTGAAGCCCCGCTCCCTCGCGATGCCGAGTGCCTTCAGGATCTGCGGCATGAAGTGCGTGGGCGTCACCAGGTTCAGGTTATGGCACCCCTGTTCCTGAAGCCATACCATCTGACAGGCAAGCTCGCCAGGCGTGCGTTCCGCGCCGGTGCCCAGCTGGCTGATGGGGTAGTTCTGGCAGTAGACGCAGCGAAGGTTGCAGTTGGTCAGGAAGATCGTGCCCGAGCCCCTCGAACCCGAGAGCGGAGGTTCTTCACCGTGATGCACATTGATGCTCGATACGACGGGATGTAATCCCGACCTGCAGAAACCAAGCTTATCATTCTTCAAGCGGTTCACCCCGCACTGGCGGGGACAGGCACGGCAGCTCTCGAGCAGGTTATAGGCCGCTTCGACCCGTTTTTGCAATTCCGTTCCTGAAATCGTCGAAACCATGTATACCGTTAAAACTGCGCCACACGGACGCTAAGAAACGCTCCGTTGGTATTTCACTTCCTGACTCGGCGACTTCTTGCCGACCTTGTCAAGTCTTGTTGTTTTGTGCTTCTGCATCATCTCCACGAATCGCTGGAAAAGATACCTGCTGTCGTGCGGCCCGGGAGAAGCCTCCGGATGATATTGAACCGAAAAGGCAGGCAGGGTCTTGTGCTGCATGCCCTCGCAGGTATTGTCGTTCAGATTCATGTGGGTCATCACGACCTTCTCCTTGACGGTTTCCATGTCCACCGCAAAGCCGTGATTTTCCGCCGCGATTTCGACCTTGCGCGTGGTCAAATCCATGATCGGCTGATTCCCCCCGTGATGGCCGAACTTGAGCTTGTATGTCCTTCCCCCGAGCGCGAGCCCCAGAAGCTGCTGGCCAAGGCAGATTCCGAAGATCGGCTTCTTTCCCAGGAGCTTTTTTATGTTCTCTATCGCGTAGGTGACCGGCTCCGGGTCGCCTGGTCCGTTCGACAGAAAGACGCCGTCAGGGTTCATGCTGAGAACCTCTTCGGCGGGCATCGTTGCCGGCACGACCGTGACATCGCAGCCCGCGCTGGCGAGCAGGCGGAGGATATTCCGCTTGATGCCGTAATCGTACGCAACGACTTTATATCTCGCTGCCGGCATCTGCGCGTATCCCTTGCCCAGATTCCAGTCTCCTTCATCCCAGCCATACGGTGTTTTACACGTGACATCCTTGACGAGGTCAAGGCCGCTCATTTTTGGAAGGACCTCGGCCTTGGTCACCAGGCTCTCGGGATTCAGGTCCAGCGTCGAGATAACGCCCGACTGCGCCCCGTAATCACGGAGATGGCGGGTCAGCGCCCGCGTATCGATTCCCTGGATGCCTACGATGCCGTTCTCGTTCAGATACTGATGGAGAGATTTCTTCGCTCGCCAATTGCTGGGGAAATCGATGTATTCCTTCACGATGAAACCTTCAACATAAGGCCTGCCGGACTCGACGTCTTCAGCATTCACGCCGTAGTTCCCGATCTGCGTGTAGGTCATGGTGACGATCTGGCCTTTGTACGACGGATCCGTCAGGATCTCCTGATACCCGGTCATGCTCGTGTTGAAGACCACTTCACCCGAGGTCTCGCCTTCCGCCCCGAAAGAGTGCCCTTCGAACACCATCCCGTCAGCCAATGCAAGAATAGCCCTTTTCATTCTCCGTTCCTTCCTTCAGCAAGCATTCTGCGATCAAAAATCCGATATTAAAAGCTGTCCCGCACCTTCCCGTTTATATCCACGACCTCCCCGCTCAGGCGGTCGCCGTCAAACGTCACAAGGACGAAGTGATAAAACTTCCCCATGGCCTTTGCTGCAGCACGTCCCGTGACTCTAGATCTTGCCGCCCACGATCGTCAGCTCAGCCCTTCCCTTGAGCTTCCATCCGTTGAAGGGCGTGTTCCTTGCCTTTGAACTGAATTGGGACGCATCAACAATCCACTTGACGTTCGGGTCGATAATCGTTACGTCCGCATCGGCGCCGACAGCCAGCTTGCCCTTGTTCAGTTTGAAGATCAAGGCGGGATTGGTGCTGAGCTTGCGGATCACGTCGGTCAGTGAGAGTATTCCTTCATCAACAAGACTGAACGTCAAACCGACCGCGGTCTCGAGTCCGATGACGCCGAAGGGCGCATAGTCGAACTCTCCGGACTTCTCGTCCAGGGCATGCGGAGCATGGTCCGTCGCGATCACATCAATGGTGCCGTCCTTCAGGCCCTGCTTGATCGCAGCGACATCATCTGCCGTCCGGAGCGGCGGGTTCATTTTCGCCATGGTATTGTACCCCCGAACTGCCTCCTCGGTCAAAGTAAAATAGTGCGGACAGGTCTCTGCCGAGACCTTCACTCCACGGGCCTTGGCATCGCGTATCAGGCGCACCGAACCGGCAGTGCTCACATGCGCGATGTGGAGCCTGCAGCCTGTAAGTTCGGCCAGCGAAATATCGCGAGCCGTCATCACATCCTCGGCCGCCCGGGGAATGCCCCGAAGCCCCAGTTCCGTCGAAACATCGCCTTCGTTCATCACACCCTTGCCGGACAGGGCGCTGTCCTCACAGTGCGCGATGACGAGCATGTCGAAGATCTTCGAGTACTCCATTGCCCGGCGCATGACCGATGCGTTCATCACGGGCTTGCCGTCATCAGAGATCGCACGGCATCCGGCAGCAAAGAGCTCACCCATCTCTGCCAGCTCCTCGCCTTTGGATCCCTTCGTAATGGCGCCGATGGGGAAAACCCGGGCCGACGCGCTGCCGGCCTGGACAAGCATGAATTCGGTGACCGCGCGGTTATCGTTTACCGGATTCGTATTCGGCATGCAGCAGACCGAGGTGAACCCGCCTGCCTTTGCCGCGGCAGTGCCCGTCGCGATCGTTTCTTTATATTCGTAACCTGGCTCGCGCAGATGCACGTGCATGTCGATAAGTCCGGGGACGACGATTTTGCCCGCGGCATCGACAATTTTCGCACCGCTTTGAGATAGGGTACCCTGCTTGCCGAGCTTTGCGATCTTCCCCTCGGCGATAAGGATATCGAGGTTATCGTCGATCTTATCCGCCGGGTCGATGATATGACCGTTTTTGATCAGAATGTTCATGTATTATAGCCAGGAGTCCGTATCCAGGGCGATTTCCGGACCTTTGTCCCTGGCCCTTTCATTTAAGCCTCGGCCTTGCTCGCCCCGGCCAGCAGGAACATCACCGCCATCCGGACCGCTACCCCGTTCGTGACCTGATGGAGAATAACCGGCGTATGGTCGGCCACCTCCGACGAGATCTCCACCCCGCGGTTCATGGGGCCAGGATGCATCACCATCGCGTTTCTTGCCGCCCGCGCGACCCGCGCCTGATTCAGTCCGTAAAGTCTCGCATACTCGCGCACCCCGGGGAAGAGGCCCGCGGCCTGGCGCTCAAGCTGGAGCCGGAGCATCATGATCACGTCCGCTCCTTCGACAGCTTCGTCCATGTCATAGCAGGCTGTTGCGCTCATTCGCTCTATCCCGGGCGGGATCATGGTCGGAGGGCCGCAGACCTTAACCTTAGCCCCCATGGTGGAGAGCCCGTAAATGTTCGATCGTGCGACGCGGCTGTGTTCTATGTCGCCCACGATTGCGACCGTCAGTCCTTCGAGCCTTCCGAGCTTTTCACGAATCGTGAACATGTCGAGCAGGGCCTGCGTCGGATGTTCGTGGGATCCGTCTCCGGCATTGATCACTGAGCTCTTGAGACGGGTGGACAGATACGCCGGGGCGCCCGAGCAGGAATGGCGAACAATGATGATGTCGCACTTCATGGCTTCGATGTTCAGGGCCGTGTCAAGAAGCGTCTCGCCTTTGACTACGCTGGATGTCGATGTAGAGATATTGATCACATCGGCCGAGAGCCGCTTGCCAGCCAGTTCAAAGGATGTCCGGGTCCGCGTGCTCGCCTCGTAGAACAGATTGATGACCGTCTTCCCGCGGAGCGTCGGTACCTTCTTGATGTCGCGCTCGGACACATCCTTGAACGTCGCTGCCGTATCGAGGATGAGCTCAATCTCGTCTTTGGGCATGCCTTGTATACCGAGCAGGTCTTTTGAACTGAGCGCCATAGTCAAACCATTGATGGCCAGGGGGCGGGTTCCGGTGTTCCGGGCCACGCTCACCCGGGACCTGGCTGCCGAACCCTTGCCCCCCTGTCGTCATTCTCCCAGGATCACTACCTTCTCTTCCATACCGTCTTCAGCGAGCATCACTTCCACCTTCTCCTTAGCCGACGTTGGGAGATTCTTTCCCACATAGTCGGCGCGGATCGGGAGTTCCCGATGCCCGCGGTCTACGAGTACCGCGAGTTGAATGCGCTGCGGCCTGCCATAGTCCATGACACTGTTAAGCGCCGCCCGGATGGTTCTGCCGGTATAGATAACGTCGTCCACCAGAACCATGATCTTGCCCTGGATATCAAAGGTGATGTCCGTTACCTGAGGCACCGGCTGGGACTTGCGGGTTGTCAGATCATCCCGGTACATGGTGATATCCAGACTTCCGACCGGCGGTTCCAATCCTTCGATTTCCCTAATCTTGATGGCAAGCCGTTTGGCAAGGTGTACGCCACCGCGCTGGATGCCGACGAGGACGATGTCCTTTGCGCCCTTGTTCTTTTCCAGGATCTCGTGTGCGATTCTCGTCATCGCCCGGTCAATGCCGGCGTTATCAAGGATCAGTGCTTTTTCTTTAAGGCCCGTCATCTCTGCTCCCGAACCCGAAATGCATTGAAAAAAGACACAAAAAAACCTTCTCCCCTGTCTGGGGAGAAGGTTCGCTTTTGTATACGGAGCGTTATCCCGCTGTTATGCTTTTTCATTTCTTGCCCTTCCTGGCCTCTCCGGACCAGACTTAAAGAGGATTGCTGTGACGGTTCAACAATACCCCAACCAGTGCGTTTCTGTCAAGAACTTTCTTTATTCGGCCAACCCGGCACGACCCTCTTGCGTCATTCAAAGAAGTCCAACGATACGGAGGCCGTTCCGTAGAAACAGATATGTCCCGCAATGGTGCGGAGCTTTCACGTTACGCTATTACGATCGATACGAAAATCGACAGCACATGAGGCGGTGAAAGGTGACATCTGGCGCGCAGGGTCATCGGAAAAAGAGCTTTCAACGCTCCCAGTCGAAATACGAATAAGACTCAATCACATTTACAAACGAATCTACAAGGACGGAAGCATTATCTCTGCGCCAGACAACGGCAAGTTCCACCTCCGGAGGTGATCCTGACAAGGGGACATACTGCACTCCCGGCCGTCTGATATTTTTTATAAAATCAGGGAGGAGGCAGGCTCCCATTCCGGAAGCTACGAGACCCAACACTGTTTGCACCTGCCCCGCTTCCTGAGATATTGTCGGGCTGAATCCGGCAGAATGACACAGGCTGATAAATGCATCACGGACAACGGGCTCAGAGGAGCGTGTGTTTGCAATGAAAGGTTCGTGGGCCAGTTGTCTGATATGAACCGACTTGCGGCCCGAAAGAGGGTGATTGTTATGCAATACCGCCAGCAAAGGCGCCATCGTGAGCGTCTTGAACGCGAGCGCGCGGTCTTGAGCACCGATATAGAGGAATCCGACATCAATGCGTTTTGCATGAAGCGACGCTATCTGTTCCGCGGTATTCATCTCATGCAGTACCATTTCTACCTTCGGGAAGCGTTCACGGAACAATCGCAGCCCTTCGGGCAAAAAAGTATGGATCACTGAGCCCACAAACCCTACTACCAGACGCCCGGCCTTCCCGCCGTAAATCATTCTGGCTGTTTCAGCGGCCTGTTCGACCTGCAAAAGGACCTGCTTGGCCTCTTTAAGAAAATGACTGCCGGCAGCGGTCATCTGAATGTTTCGCTTGGACCTGTCAAAAAGCTTTATCCCGAGCTCCTCTTCCAGATTCATGATCTGCTGGCTCAGTGGCGGCTGTGCGATATTAAGCTTTCTGGCAGCCCTCCCATAATGAAGTTCCTCAGCCACTGCAACAAAGTATTTGAGATGTCGTAGTTCCATATTTGATAAATATTGACACGATATTATCAATATATTGGACATATGTCAAGGCTGTGACTAACATAAATGTAGGGAGTCACGGAATGGACGAATATCAGGCATGAGCTTCACCATTACCAATTAGGAGGAGGTAACGATGAGGACAATACCAGGTTGGCAAATTTGGGGAGACCGGATACTCTATGCGTATGATCAATCACGTGATCACTTGCTTAATCGAGAGAACGAAGGTGGAGCATACCTTCCCTGCAGTCGTTCATTCTGTATACGGTGCAACGGAGGTTGCCCGCATTGTTCGGACTGATGCATTTGAGGTGGGAAGCATCGAGCAGCATGGATAAGGACGTTTTGTTGTGATTCATTTTCACCCGATGCCTCTCACTTGCCGCATGGCAAATGGAGAAAACGAAAAAGGGTTAGCATTGTATGCTAACCTTTTTTTGTGACTACGCCGGTCTCCAGCCTCCCTGATTGCACGAGGGTGCCGAAAAGAGGCCATTCACGGGCATTACCTGTGAGGCAGGTGGTAACCATGGTACCATCCCCGAGCTGGCGGCACGCGTTCGATCCGCACGCCCGGACGGTTCCGTCCGGGTTCGTTGCATGGTCTTTTCTCGTCAGCCATTGATCTTTTTCAGCAGCCACGCTATGTTCTTCCCCAGGTTCTTCATGGTCTGCACGCCCTCGACGTCATTGTTCACCTCACCTGGCTGCCTCCCGATTGCAAGATTCCAATAACTTGATCCCGGGATGATCATCTGGCTGATGAGAAAGAACGAGTTGAGGGAACTAAATACGTGCATGGCTCCGGCACGCCGCACCGCGACAACGCCCGCCCCCACCTTGCGCTTGAGCATATCCCCGTTCGCCCTCGACACCATGCCGCACCGCTCGATCAATGCCTTCATGCCGGCGGATACATCCGCGAAATAGGTGGGAGAACCGAGAAGGATGCCGTCAGCTTCGATCATCTTCTGGATGCACTCGTTGAGGATGTCCTTTTCAACGGCACACCTCTTGTTCTTGTTCTCAAAACATTTGTAGCATGCGATGCATCCCTGGATCGGCTTTCCCGCCAGCGCGTATATCTCGGTCTCGATCCCCTCCGCTTTCAATTCATCGCAAACCATGTTCAGGAGAATGGACGTGTTCCCTTCCTTTCGGGCGCTGCCGTTGAATGCTATGACTTTCATGTGGTTCCTCCTGTTAAACGGATCACCCCTGCATAGAGAGGGGCTGTCTGCCGTAAATGACAATACAACCGGGCACAGGTGTTATAGCATAAAATCGGTTTTTTGTAAAAACAGATTTGAGGCCTACATTGTCATTATGGCATATAAATGACTTTACAACAATCAGCCGTGCGACTAAAATAAGATTGAGGCGACACATGATAGAGCTGAGGAACGTCAGCAGGATGTATACGCGGGGGACAAAAGGGATCCAGGCCCTGCGTTGCATTACGCTCAGCATCAAGACCGGTGAGTTCCTCTGCGTGATGGGGCCGAGCGGCTCAGGCAAGAGCACGCTCCTCAACATCATGGGCGGCCTGGACCAGCCGACTTCGGGAGAAATATTCATCGACGACCGGCCGCTCCATGGAATCTCCGATGACGAGCTCACGCTCATACGGCGCAGACATGTGGGGTTCATTTTCCAGTTCTTCAACCTCCTGCCCATCCTCACCGCAGCCGAGAACGTGAGTCTCCCTCTCCTGCTCGAAGGCACCCCCTATCCAAAAGTGAAAGCGAAGGCAGAAGCGCTCCTGCACAAGGTGGGATTGGGAGAGAGGACCGAGCACCGTCCCGATCAGCTCTCGGGCGGAGAGATGCAGCGGGTGGCGATCGCGCGTGCGCTCATCGCAGGCCCGGCCGTGCTGCTTGCGGATGAACCGACCGGCAACCTCGACTCAAGAACGAGCTCGGATATATTGCTCCTGCTCAAGGGCCTGCACGCCGAGGGCCAAACGATCGTGATGGTGACCCACGATTCGAAAGCCGCTGCTTACGGCACGAGGATCATCACGCTCAGGGACGGGAGCATATCCGAAGACACTGCTTTACGGGGTGAAGCATCATGAACATCAGGAATCTGCTCCGTTATATCAGCCTCAGGCGCGTAAAACTGCAGAAAGTCCATGCGATCATGACGGTTGTCGGCATCTGCCTCGGCGTGGCGGCCATCATTTCCATCGGCATCGTGAACAAGAGCGTCACGCGGTCCTTTGAAGATTCGATCAATCGCGTGACCGGCAGGGCCGCGCTCCAGATCACCGGTCCGGCTTCAGGGTTTCCCGAAGGCATCATCGAACGCGTTCAGGCCGTGCCAGGCGTGGAATACGCGGTCCCGGTGATAGACACGCAGGGCATCCTCACCGGAGCGAAAGAGCCTTCGCTCATGATCCTCGGCGTCGACGTGCTCCAGGACAGCAACATCCGGGAGTACAAGCTCTCCGAGGAGAGCGCCGATATCCCCGATCCGCTCCTGTTCCTCGCACGGCCGGACTCCATTCTCGTTACCCGCGCCCTTGCTGAACGCGAAGGCATAACAATCGACCAGAAGATCAAGGTCCAGACTGTGCAGGGTATTCAGACCTTCCGGGTGCGCGGCCTACTGAACCCGGAAGGCCCGGCCAAAGCCATGGGCGGAAATATCGCCATCATGGACTTACCCGCGGCACAGATGGCCTTCGGCAAGGAAGGGCGCATTGACCGCATAGACGTCAGTATCATCCATGGTACCGATCTCGAGACGGTCCGGGGCCGCATCAAGACGTCGATCCCCGAAGGGTACAGCGTCGAAACGCCCGCAGGAAGGACCAAGCAGGTCGAGATGCTCATCTCCCGTTTCCAGAAGAACATCAACCTCATTAGCTTCATCGCCGTGTTCGTAGGCATGTACCTCATCTATAATGCCGTCTCCATATCCGTGGTGCAGCGAAGAAGAGAGATCGGCATCTTGCGCGCCCTCGGCGCCAAGCGAAGCCAGATCCTCACCCTCTTCCTCGGAGAGACCTTCGTGACCGCGATACTGGGCTCGGCGTTCGGTGTCGGAGTAGGCATTTTCTTTGCCCGGTCGGCAATAGGCGTGGTGGGACAAGCCGTATCCGAACTGTACCTGAGGACAACGGTCACTGAGGTCGCCATCTCCGGGATGAACATCGTGGTCGGGTTTGTCACGGGCATCGCAGCGAGTCTGGTAGCCGCTCTCTTCCCGGCTATCACGAGCACGCGGATAACGCCGGTATCGGCCATCCGTTCCGTACCCTATTCCGAAGAGGGGTTCCTCTCGGGAGGCACGCTCAAGGCGGCGTCCTTGGCCCTGATATCCCTCTCGGCGACGGTTCTGGGCCTGTATAAAATTGCAGAATCGTCTCCCTATCTGCATTCCACGACGAGCATGTTCGCAGCGACAATATCTTTGCTCCTCGGCATATCGCTCGCAACGCCGTCCGTTCTCCAGGGATTTCTCGCGCTGTTCCGACGCATGGTCGCACCGCGCGTAGGCGCGGCCGGTAGACTGGCAGGCCTCAACCTCCAGAAAAACATCGGGCGCAACGCCGTGGCGGCGGCAGCCATATTCTTCGGCATCTCGGTCTTTGTGAGCTCTGCCGGGATAATATACAGCACGAAGCAGTCGGTGCTCGACTGGATAAACTCGTACGTCCGCGGGGACATCATCGTGACATCCGGTCATCCCATCGCAACCACCGGTGCGCAGAACATCCCAATGCCCGCCGACATGTGGAAAGAGATCGAAAAGGTCCCGGGCGTCCTCTCGGCAGACCCATTCCGGAAGATATATGTGGATTACCACGGCCGCCGCATTCTTCTCCTGGTCCTGGACATCCCGCGCAGGATGCAGTACAGCCCCTTCATGGTGGCTCAGGGGACCCGCGGGGACCTTTTACGAATGCTTCCGAACCAGAACTATGTCGCCATGAACGAAGCGCTCGCCGCTCAGGAGCACGTCAAGCCGGGTGACTCGATCCTTCTCCCGACACCGGAGGGACCCGTTGAATTCAAGATAGCGGTCATCAACGTAGACTACAGCTCCGACTCAGGCTCCATCCTCATGGATGTCAATACCTACCGGAGGTATTGGAAGGAATTTCTCGCCGATTCCTTCTCTGTTCGGGTGAAATCGAAGGAAAATGTCGATACCGTGCGCGATGAGATCGCCAGGAGGTTTGGAGCCGATCGCAAGTTGTTCGTGCTCCCGGCCAGGGATTTCAAGAACGAGATCCGCAAGGTCATCGACCAGGGATTTGCCGTCAACAATGCGGTCAACATCATCACCCTGCTGATCGCCTGCCTCGGCATCATCGTGACACTGCTCGCGTCGGTGCTCGAGCGGACGCGCGAGATCGGGATCCTCCGGTCCATCGGCATGCTCCGGCGCCAGGTCTCGCACGTGGTCGTGATCGAGTCAATTCTCCTCGGCATCATAGGCGGAGCTCTCGGCGCATGCGCGGGGATCATCATCGGATGGATGAGCCTCGAGGGATTCCTGAAGGTTGACTACGGGGCGAGCATGCAGTACCACGTCAATTACGCTTCGATCTTCTGGGCCGTGGGGCTCGCGGCGCTGCTCGCCGCCCTGGCTGGGATCTACCCTGCCCGGCGCGCGGCAAAGACCAATATGGTGGAAGCCCTTGCATATGAATAATCAGGGATTGACAGTCATGAGAAGCGCACCGCGTTGCCGCGAAAGCGCGAAGATCGCCGTGAAAATACTGAGCTCATTTATTAATGCTCTCCAAAAATCTCCGCTTCCTTTGAGCGCTGGAGGCTCAATCATGTTCTCCCGCCTTGGATTCTTGTTTCCCGTTATAATCCTGTCATTCATGTTTCTTCCCGATGCACATGCAATGAGCGGTCGTGACGTTTACGAGAAGGTCCACGAGGTGCGTTCCAAGGCTCTCGACCGGAGGACCGAAGCCACGATGATCCTGTTTGACAAGGGGGGCGGTAAGCGGACAAGGACCCTTACAGAATACAGCAAGAAGGCCGATCCCGAGGCGTACAAGGTGCTCGTTGTGTTCAAAAGCCCGCCCGACCTAAAGAACGTCGGGTTCCTGATCCATGCTCATACCTTTGCCAGCCGGGATCTCTGGGCTTATTTCCCCGAGTACAAGCGCGTCAGGCGCATCCCTACGGGCTCACAGGATGACTCCTTCTTCGGCTCTGATTTCTCGTACGATGACTTCGGCGGCCCCCCCAACCTCGATGATTACCGGTTCAGCATCATCAGAGAAGATGAAGTCGACGGCAAGCCATGCTATGTGGTCGAGGTGACTCCCAAGATGCACAGGAAATACACGCACTACATCGCCTGGGTGGCGAAAGATCTCTGGATCCATCTCAAGATCGATTATTATCAGGAAAAAGAGCTTTACCGTACCGGGGTGTTCACGGATATCCGCATCATCGACGGGATCCCCACGCCGTTCAAACTCTACATGGAGAACAAAAAGACGGCACATCGAACCGAGCTCACGATCGAGAGCATCCAGTACCATACGCATTTTCCAGACGACCTCTTCTCACAGCAATCGCTTGAGCGGGCGGGCAAATGATAGAGGTTCGGCCATAGTCAGGTACGGATGAATAAGGGCAGAGAAATCATCGAAAAACTTCCAAGCCGAATCCCCCTTTTTCCCCCTTCAAGAAAGGGGAAACGCTGGAACCTCAAGCTGATCTTCATTGTCCCGGCGCTTGCGTGTTATCTGTCCTCACCCCCCCATTCCTCCGCAGACGGGCCTGTCTCCGTCACTGGCAAGATGGATTTGCGCGGTGTGTATGCTTTCGATGATGACAGTGTGAAGGAAGACCCGAGCCTGACGGGACGTATCAAGATCGACACACCGCCAGATGCCTGGAGCTTTCATTCATGGCTCGAGGGCGGGTGGGACGGAAGCGTAAAGCGGCCCCCGCGTGACGAGAAGCTGTTCAAGAACTACTACCAAGTGTACCAGAGCAACACGCCTTATCTTGAGCTTAAGGAACTTTTCGCAACTCGCACATCAGGCAACCTTATTCTCAGGGCTGGTTTCCAACGTTTTGCCTGGGGGAGGCTGGATGAATTTCCGCCGAACGACCTCTTGAATCCATGGGATTACACACAGTTCCTCGGCAAACCCCTCGAGGACCGGAAGATCGGCGTCCCTTCGTTGTCCGCAACTCTGAACCATGGTGACTGGACCTATGAGGCTGTCTGGGTGCCAGTCCTCGTACCCTACCGGCTTCCCATGCCGGACGAACGATGGGCGGGTATCTCGATGGTTGCAACACTCGCCAGCATGATACCAAACTCGGAAATCGTGCCTCAGGAACCTGTTCTGCCAGGACGTACAATCGAGAATAGTAATGTCGGCCTGCGTATCCGGCATGCAGGCGACATCGAGTGGGCGCTTGACCTTTTTCACGGCTACGATCCGCGGCCGGTGTTCAAGACCACGTCGTTCAGTATTATCCCCTCAGGGGGGCAAATAATCATCAACCCGGGATATGTCCCCGACTTTCACAGGATAACGGCAGCCGGATTCGACGCGGCTGCGGTTACTGGTGACTGGAGCCTGCGTGCGGAAGCAGCGTACACCTTCAATAGATATCTCAACATAAGCCAAGAGCTCTGGGGGTATCCGACAGTTCCCGCGCCGGGCATCTATCCCCTGAATCCCATCGAGGAGAAGCACGATACAGTGGACTACGGCATCGGAGCGGATTACCGGCTTTTCGAGGACGGTCTTTTGACCTTGCAGGTCCAGCAGACGGTGATCTTCGGAAATGTCGATAAACTGTACGAGAGGAGCGTTGAAACCCTCATTTGGGCGAACCTCAGGGTGGGCTTGATGAACCAGAAAATCGAGACGAACATAAACATCGGCTACAATCCGGAGCACGGGGACCATATGGCAAAAGAGAATGTTTTCTATGTTCTTTCGGATTTCTGGAAAGCGGGGATCACTGCAGTGGCTTTCACCGGACCGCCGCAGTCCCTCTTTGGAAAGTACTCCCGAAACGATCAGCTCGAGGCGGAGGTCACGTATTCATGGTAGCACGGCAACCTGGTTCCTCCCCTGTTCTTTCGCCTTGTAAAGCGCGGTGTCGGCCCGGGAAAAGAACTTGTCCGAACTCTTATCGTCATCTCTGAGCATTGTCACCCCTGCGCTCAAGGCGACTACAGCCTTCCTCACCCCATCGCTGATGACTTCGCGATGGATGATCTTCCGGATCCTCTCCGCAACCACGGCGGCGTCATCAAGGGTCGATTCAGGGCAGACGACGAGGAATTCCTCACCGCCTACCCTGCCGATAAGGTCGTGCTTCCGGAGGGCCTCTTTCATCCGCACGGAAACGATCTGGAGGACGAGATCACCAAAGGGGTGACCGTTGAGATCGTTAATCTTCTTGAAGTTATCGATGTCGAGCATGATGAGACTGAGTGGCCTGCCGGTGCGTTTTGCGCGCAGAAATTCCTCTTCGAGGCGCTCCACGATGTACCGCCGGTTACGGAGGCCCGTCAGATCGTCGGTGATAGCCGCCTGTTTCAGATGCGTCCGCGTCTCGTTGAGCCGCTTGATGAGCTTCACGAGCTCATCGTCTGATTTCTTTTCCATGATATCACGGTGGGTCTCTACCATGGCAAATATCTCGCCATAACGGTTCTTGACCGGAGATGCGGTGATCTCGACCTGACGTTCGTCTCCGTTTGCGTCGTAATGGGTATGAAGCACTTTCACGATCTTCTCGTCGCGCTCGAATATCTGGGTGTGAGGGCAAACGATCTCCATGCCCTCACAGTGTGCCTGCCTCCGGTGTGTCACCTCGAAGCATTTTCGCCCAAGCATGTCCGACTTTTCCACGCCGAGCGAGGCGGCGGCCGCCACATTTGTATCGAGGATCGTATAATCCCGGGCAATGACAATAACGCCGTCCCCCATCCCTTCCATGATGCACTCAAGGAACAGCCGCGCTCGCTCATTTTCCTGGATCGTGCTCTTCAGTTTGCCCACAAGCCGCTCGTTATAGACCTTCAGGAATACGGGCTCCTCCAAGGGCAAGGGGGATGTGCCGGACAGATGGCCTTGCTGTCCTTCCGACAGCACTTCCTTCACGGTCCGGATGATTTCAGGGGCTTTGACAGGCTTGATCATATATCTCGACACGCCGATCCTGCGCGCAAGCTCCTGATCCTTCTGGTCGAGATAGCTGCCGGTATAGAATATCACGGGGACATCCCTCAGGGCAGCATCTCCCTTGACCTTCCTCAGGAACTGAAATCCGTCCAAGCCGGGCATGAGTACATCCGTGATCACGAGCGACGGGCGCTGGGCTTTCGCCTTTGCGAGCCCGTCTTCTCCGTCCTCCGCGACCTCCACGTCGTATCCTGCGGAGACGAGGATGTCCCGGAGCGTTGCTCGTACGGCTTCGCTATCATCTATGACCAGTATTTTCATTTTGGCTGGTACCGTATGAGCCTCAGGAAATGCTCTACGAGCTGGGGATTGAAAGTGGTTCCCTTTTCGCTGTTCAGGATCCCGACGATCTTCTCGATCGGGATGTCATCATGGTATGAACGCCTGCTGCGCAAGGCATCGAACACATCGGCGACGGTGATAAGCTGGCTCGCGATGTTCGGTCGCCACCCGCCCCTGATCGATGGGTATCCGCTCCCGTTATACTTCAAGTGGTGCTCCAAGGCGCAAAGCACGGCGAGCTTGGGGATCCCGTCAATCCCCATGAGATACCGGGCGCCCTTGACGGTGTGCGTCTCTATTATTTTGCGCTCGTCCTGGGTGAGCTTGCCGGGCTTGCTCAGGATCTCTTCGGGTATAAATATCTTTCCGACATCATGAAGCAGGGAGGCGACGCCGATCTGATGCAGGTGCTCGCCAGTGAACCCGAGCGTCTCCGCTTGGCTCATGGTAAGGATACAGACATTCGTGACATGGGTGAAGGTATATTCATGGGCGGACTTGAGCGAGGCGAGAAGACTTATCGGGTTGATCTCCTGACGAAACGCCTGAATGAACGCCTTGACCATTTCGTCCACGCCGCGGACATCGATCTTCTTGTGTTTCTTGATGCGCAGGTAGAGCTCTTTCAGCTCGTCGAGCTCTGTCTGTGTGAGAGAGAGCAGTTCCTGAAGAATCTCCTGCGAAACCCCCTCGAAGGAACTACCGCCATTGCCGTCCGCATGGTCATCGCCTTTTTTGACCCTCAGTTCCACCTTACCGAGCTTTATAAAAGAAGTGGAGCGGACCGATGTGGAGTCAGGGGACGCAAGGTCCTGTATCAGCGTCTGGAGCTCGGCCTTCGGCAACCCTGCGACGAATGTCAATCGTTCAACGGCCTTTTTCTTCAGGATTCGGGTGAAATTACCGACATAGGATGAAGCCCCCGTTTCCGAAATCTGCCTGTTGTCCGCCACGAGGTCGTTGCCGACAAGAAAGACCGTCACCTCCGGCTTGAGCTGGAGCATATCGGCAAGCACGGCATGCGCTTTCGCGACATACTGCGCCACCTGGGGATGGGTCGGTGCATACAGACTCGTGTTCGTGATAGCAGCCGTGAGCTGTGCGATCACACGGGTCAGTCCTTCGTGGAAATCATAATCAGCCATACGTCGTCCTGCCGCGATGCAATGCGGTTAAAGCCGCATGCGCGACGTTGGATCTTCCGTCACGTCCTCTCCATCAGTTTCCTGCATGAATTCCTGATCTTTTCGCTGTTCAATCGCTCCCCTATCGTGAGAATGCTGGCGATACTCTCCCGCGGATACCGGCCGAGCGACTCGAACAGGAGCTCCTTCATGTGCATAAGCCGTTGAGGATAGAGTGACCAGGCCGCACGTGCTAGCTTTTCCAGGTCGGGCATCGCTCGGGCATCCCCAATCTCGCCAAGCGCCGAGATGATCTCCTCATTTACGACGTAGTCCGTCTCGAAGAGGATAATCCGTTTGAGGCGGGACAGGACATCCTCGGTAACATCGTGCACGCGGTATTGTCCTGCCAGGGCAATCGCCTGCGAGGCAACATCTGGGTCTTTTGAATGAATCCGGCCTCGCAGCAGTTTCACCGATTCGGGATCCTTGAAATGCAGGAGCGTGCTCAATGCCTCCATCCTGACCTTCTCATCTTGGTGCTTGACCAATGGTCTTACATGGGGGATCGATTTCTGATCACCCGCCCGTCTGATGAGGATGAGGAGATTCCTAACATAGTATGCCCGCGAATCATGCAGCCTCTTGTACGCCTCAGGCACGGACCTGTCACTGAAAGCGCAGAGCAGATTGAATATCAGCCGCCTTCCTCCCACCGATGCGTCCACGCTGTACAGCTCCAGGAGCCCGGGCACGGTGTCCGCACCCATGGCCTGGATCAAACCTGCCGCCTCCTGGCCTTTGTCTTTCATCCATCTGTCGAACGCTTTCAGCACCTTGAAGATGAATTCCCCATCAGCGAATATCTTCCGAGATTCCTCGGCTTGGGCACGGATGCCCTTCACCGGCTTTTCAATGGAATGGCGCCTGAGCGTTTCTGAAATGTCCCAGAGAAGCTTGAAGTTGCCGGTTTCGAGAAACCCGGGCAGAATGGCAATGAGCTTCTTGGCAAATTCCCTGTAGTCCTCCTCTTCAATGTCTTCCTCCATGAAGGCGAGGAGTGCGCGGCCTATCTGGAAGTCGAGGAGTGCATCCTCCAGTGACTCCTCATGTTCCATAAGGGGGAAGTGGCTCCTTGCAACGGCAGCGCCCGTTGACATCTGTCTGAGCATTGCATCATACTCTTTCGATACATATTCTTCGTATTTTTCACGTTCAAAGAGCTTCTGCATGTGCTCGGGAAGAATGACTGGCCCTTGCGAGCCGGTATCCGCCTTTTTCGGATCCTCGCTCTTCGGTCGCGCCGGTACGGCGCTCTTTGCCTGCGATTGGGCTTTGCTCAGCTTGCCTACGAGCCCCGCCAGGGTCGGTGATATTTCTCTTCCCTCCATGTTCGCCTGCCCGATCATCTCGATGACCATGTCATCGGTAAAACCGCCGATGATCTCCTCCGCGGCTGACGGCGCGCTCGACGCGATGCGCTGAACGGCAATGGATAGGAACTGTTTCCTGAGCTCGGGGTTCAGGTCCTTTAAGAGAGTATTGAGGTTTGCAAGGCTCAGGGACTGTTCTTGAGTAAGTTGCTTTTTTTCGGCGGCTCCGCGTATGTGCGTTGTGATGATGCGGTCATAGCTCTCGATTGCTGAATTCGCATCCAGCTTGCGCTCGTTAAGAAGTCGCGCGAGTTCAGCAGGATCTATCTGCCCCATGTCCTTCACGGAGACACCCTGCTCCTCGGGACCGGCCAGCTTGCCGTCCGTAAGGTGGGAAACAAAATCCTGCCAAACGCCGACCCCCGCCTTGTCTCCGCCTCCTCCTGATGAGCCCGTACGTTCTCCTCCCTCCACCTTTGCCGCCGGGCGAACTATCTCCTGCTCCTCTGTAAGATGGAAACTTCCGTAGTCGATAGGCAGAATCCTGATATGCGGGGTGGCAAGATTGAACATGACTTTTTCAATACCACCCAACGCCCTGATATCGTCCGGTTTGGTGGTGAGAACGCGGTGGAACCGCACGAGCTCGTCCTTGTCCAGGCCATGGACAAAGGTGACCGCTGCTATGCCTTGCTGGTGCATGGAAAGGGCGAAGTCGCGGAAGACCGGGTTCTTTTGATCGAGATAATCCTGCCCGACAAGCAGAGTGTCCTTTGCCACACCGAGCGTCATCTCCTGCCGTATCTCGAACAATCGCTGCAGGATCTCGTATGCACGGTCTATGCTTCGGGTGATCTGGACGTGACCAGGGGGGTAAATGCCGACGTTCTTACGGGAGATATTGAGCTCGATGACGGCTTCTGACAGGAGCTTCGTGTCAATAGGAAGGTCCCGCTCGGCAGACGCTTGAGGTGAGGTTTGAGGACCTTTTTTATCACTGTCCTTACCTTCTGCCATAACCGCATTATATACAATTTTCTTATTTTTTCCAAGATAATTTTGCAGGAAAAATTAATTTATGTATCCGGATTTCGCTACGGGAATTCTACGAAATGCGCCGGATCCGCGAACAAGACTGGGAACCAGGTCACGTTCATTAGGAAACGGTTTACGGGGTCACGGTCTGTATCAAACTGCGGCCGGAGAAGAAATCCGTGCAATTCCTCCCTGTTCAACGCTGCTCCAATCCGCTCTTGCATGCTGCCATCTGGAGAGGGTTTATCAATGCTCCAACGCACCAAATGCCGCATGACTTCCAGTCTTTTCCCTTGACAACACCGGTGCATGATGTTACATTAATTTTCGATTCACGGGAGATGGCTTGCGTACTATGGGGCTGTAGCTCAGCTGGGAGAGCACAAGGCTGGCAGTCTTGGGGTCAGGGGTTCGATCCCCCTCAGCTCCACCAAGAATACAAAGGGTTAGCTTATAACGGCTAGCCCTTTTTCATTTGGGTGTGATAATTTCTTTCGAGGACTTCAAAACCATCACGCAAACTGTCAGGACAATGATGCGAATACCGCTGAGTCATCTTAATGTCCTTATGACCAAGTAGCTTCGCAATCTTGTGAAGGTCTATCCCCGCTTGTGCTAATCTCGTAGCGAACGTGTGCCGAAGGTCATGAAAGGTGAAATTCTCGATCTTCGCGCGATCCCGTGCAAGGTAAAACGCCCTCATGAGGGAGAGTTTGTTACTCTGGCAGATGCCATCACTGAGTTGAAACTCAGAGACGCTCTGCCTTGGAATGAATCACTGAATGTAGCGCCTTGTACGAGCTGGTAATATATGTTAGCGTAAAACTGCCCTCAAGCAATTGTTGAAAGGAGATAAGCATGACCCCTGAGCTTCTCAATTATCTATGCGACCCAATGTCGAAAAAGCCGCTATCTTTGAAGGACGCAGTGTATGACCAAGTAGGCGGAATTACTTCAGGTAAACTTATAAGTCCAAATGGTGTCATATATCGCATTGAGAGCGGAATCCCTCGTTTTGTTTCTAACCTAAAGCTAAAGAAAACAGTTGAATCGTTTGGAGACGAATGGAATTACTTTAACTTTACTGACTTCAAAGTCAATTGACTCAATCACACAGTTGCTAATACATTTGGTTCAACGGAGGCATTTAAAGATAAAGTCATAGTTGATGCCGGAGGAGGAAGTGGTGCTCAAACACTATGGATGTTAGAAAGCGGTGCGCGACATGTTATCATGATGGATCTGTCTAGTTCCGTTGATGATGTAGTTCAGAGAAACCTTAAACTAAGTGGCTTCACTAACTACGACGTAATTCAGTGCTCAATTGATATGCCGCCAATCAAAGAGCAGTCAATACCCGGAATAGTAATTTGTCATAACGTAATACAGCACACACAATCAGTCGAGAAGACTGCCAAGGCTCTATTCGCATTAGTTTCTCCAGGCGGCGAATTCGTATTTAACTGCTACGGATTAAACGATCAAGGAATCATTCGATGGATTCGGTTTCACTTGATATATCGTTCGTTAAGGGGAGTGCTTAGCCACATGCCCTTTTGGGCAATTCTCAGTTACGCTAGGTTTATGGGCATAGTGAGATTGTTTCCAGGCATAGGCGTGATCGTAGAGAAAGTTGGCTTCTGTGTTCAGGGTGATGTTCCTAAAATCCAGGACGAAACTGTTATCAGCAGATTAAAACGTAGATATAAGGCAACAGTTCTTAACACTTTTGATGGCTTTGGGTACCATGCATATCAACATCATAAAAGCGACGATGAAATAAGGTCTCTTATTGCATCTTTACAACCCGCAGTCGAGAAAATACTAAATGTCGATAAATACTTCAGTCGTCCACAACCTATAGGATGTGCCTTAAGGATTTTCCGGTGATTTTATTAAACACAGCGGCTAACAAGGTGCTTACCAATATACTTCGCGTTTCATAATAGCTGATCGTAAGTCTCAATAATTCCTTCAGAGAGTCTGCTCACCAATTATGTGACTGTGATAAAAATGTGATAAAACATAACCGAAAGGGCAAAATTATCGCAACAGACAGAATCATCGTAAAACCGACAATTCTTTGATTCGTCTTTAAAAAACGGGAAACCAGGCGATTAATCAAGGATTGTGTTTTTTCTGCCTTTTGCCTCTGGCAGTCTTGGGGTCAGGGGTTCGATCCCCCTCAGCTCCACCAAAAATATTCAGGGGTTAGCGATAAGCGCTAATCCCTTTTTTTGTTTGAGTGTCCAGTTTTTGCATAGTAGACTTTGCGATGAGTGGGGAATCGAGGATTTGAACAGCATTTATTTGTGTGAGTGTGGTAGATGGGTGTAACGGAGGGGCATCATAATCGCTTTGTATCCGAGCAATGCCTTCACGGTAGTCAAATCCACTCCAGCCATGACGAGATATGATGCAAATGTGTGGCGGAGATCGTGGAAGTGAAAATCTTTGCGCTTGGATATGAACCTGTTATCACTCTGAGCGAATGGTATTGTCTTGTTGTTGAATCAGTTTGCAGGTTGTATAAAATGCTTGATCGAAAGAAGAAAATCTAGATGAGCGACAATGCCCATCTGGAAAAGTTCAGTGAAATGAACGGTTCGCAGAATACTCATTACACAAGTCATGAACAAAAATAAGCAAGAGATGAAATAAGCTCCTTCCTGTACTGCGAAGCAGTATACAACTTAGATATTGCAAAGTTCGTTCAACAATGTGGAATTTATTTTTTAAGATTTTTCCAACCTAAATAACAGTGTCTTTTACTATCGATGTTGCACCAAATAATATCGCAGAAAGCTCTCTTCCTTAACAATACGTCCGTAAATGCAACAAAGTGAAAAGTTGCAAATGGTGGAAATTGACGATTCGTCATAATGGTGTTTTACTATAAACATTCCCCGATAAAGCCAATCACTTGTCAGACAAAGGAGGATCGATGAGCACAATATTAGGGCTTGTAGTTCTGGTTTTAGATATTATTGCCATTATTGATGTTCTAAAAAGCTCAATGGCGACAGGGAAAAAAATATTATGGATTATTCTGATACTGGTTTTACCTATTGTTGGCATGGTGCTTTATTTTCTTATTGGCAAGAAGTAATAACTTGAGAAGGAATATGGGGTATGGGACAATGCGCTGCCCCCGATCCAGCGTTACGTGCTGCATGGAGGATACTCTATGAACAGTAAGATCATCGGTGCCATTATACTTGTTGCGGGAATTGTATTGCTAATTCTTGGTTTCAATGAAAGTGGATCATTCGGCTCCCGTGCTGGCAGGATGGTCGGTGCGGGCGTATCGAATATGGTATTGTTCTATTTCATTGCCGGGGCTGCGTGCACTATCTTAGGCCTCATGCAGATACGGAAAAAATGACCCTTAACCCTACCTAGTGTGGCATAAAGACAAAAGGAAGGTAATTACGGATGCCAAGAGTTACAGGTAAAACTATCTTCGTATACTATCAAGTTTCTGAAACGAGCATTTGTTGATAATGCGGACTGTCAAGTGATTGTCAAGTATACAGTAATTAACAAACGGCAAAAGGGACTATCTCCCCTTGTCCAATTGACTTCTCGTGCTGAACAAAGATAGCCAGTTATGACGAAACACCACAGAAAAAAAAGCCCCAAGACCGTCTGGCAGTCTTGGGGTCAGGGGTTCGATCCCCCTCAGCTCCACAAACCTTACAAGGGATTAGCAATTAACGCTAATCCCTTTTGTGTTTGATCATCAAATCTTTATAACATAGATTTCGTGCTGAGAGCTTAATCGAGTTTTTATGCCCTTCAAGATGCCCTTATGCCATGCCTAAGAGTTCGCGCGATGTTTTGATCGTAGGATTCTTGAGAAATCCCACAGACCAGCCTCATTCGCGATCCCGTAACGGTCACAGACAGAGCTCTGTGCTGCTATTGACAGTTGTCCATCTTTAATCTATGCTGTCTCTCGAGAAGGGATGCTGCTTTCCCATTCTGCAGTCAGTGCCAGGAATGATGAGGTAAGATCCATGGGAAAAGGTCGCAAAACTTTCTTTACTCGGGTCCAGACGCTCTTCATGGAGATTTTCGGACTCAGCCGCGCAGCGGCACTCAGTTCCGTTATTCTGATCGGCCTGTTTACTGTCTTTGCTGTTTACTGGTTCTTCCATGCGGCCCCGCCGCGAACCATAATTATCACGAGCGGCCCCGAGGGCAGCATCTTCCGGAGGAATGCCGAAAAATACGCAAAGATATTGGCGCGCAGCGGCGTTAAGCTGAAGATCCTGCCATCCCAAGGCTCGCTCGAAAATATCAGGAGGCTAGCGGACCCTGCTTTCAAGGTTGACATCGGTTTTGTCCAGAGCGGTGTGTCAGGTTCGCTGGATATCGACAACCTGAATTCGCTCGGGAGCGTATCCTATGAACCGCTCATGGTTTTTTATAGAAGTGCGCAGCCTCTCGACCTGCTTTCCCAGCTCCACGGCAAGCGGCTCGCCATCGGTCCGGAGGGCAGCGGAACACGGTCCCTGGCCCTGGTCCTGCTCTCCGCCAACGGCATCGAGCCGGGCGGCGCGACTACGCTGGTGGATCTGGACGCGGAAGAAGCGGCAAAGGCTCTTCTCGAGAACAGGGTAGACGCCGCGTTCTTGATGGGAGATGCCGCTTCCCCGCAGATCATGCGCAAACTGCTGCAAATGCCGGGGATCCGGCTTTTTGATTTCATGCAGGCCGATGGCTACACGCGCCGCTTCGGCTATTTGAACAAGCTGGAACTGCCGAAGGGCTCCATCGATTTCGGCAAGGATATACCTGCGCACAACGTCTCTCTAATCGGTCCTACGGTCGAGCTCATCGCGAGAGCCAAGCTGCATCCCGCGATGTCGGATTTGCTGCTTGAGGCGGCCGGCGAAGTACACGGGAGCGCCAGTCTGTTCAAGCGCAAGGGCGAGTTCCCAGCACCGCTGGAGCATGAATTTCACTTAAGCGCTGATGCGAGCCGCTACTACAAATCAGGGAAGAGCTTTCTCTATCGCTATCTTCCCTTCCATCTTGCAAGCCTTATGAACCGTATCCTCGTCGTAGCCGTGCCGCTGGCAGTGGTATTGCTCCCAGGGCTGCGGCTCATCCCTGCGCTCTATCGATGGCGCATCAAGCTGCGGCTTTACCGATGGTACCGGGCCTTGCTGATGCTTGAGCGTGATCTGATCACTCGCTTGGCGCGCGAGGAGCGGAAAGAATTGATCGGGCGGCTCGATCATATCGAGGAAGAGGTCAATAAAATGAAAATGCCCGCATTCTTCGCCGACCAATTCTACTTTCTCCGCGGGCACATCGCTTTTGTTCGCAACCGCCTTACGAAACGTGAGCAGTTGCATGACGGGGATTGAGAAGAGGACACTTTATCCAGTTCATCATCTTGCCGGAACAAGAACCTATGCGGCGGATGGGATTTCCCAATCCCACAAGGCTCACAAAAAATCATCCGGGGTTTCGCTACACCGCTTGGCTCCTTTCTGTTTCCACAGAGGCCAACGGTGCTGGATGTATCGACTGGCAGGCTGTATGCTCCGTGCGGGACGTGAGCGGGATTGGCGTAGTACAGGGGCGAGGCGGGGACTTGACATCTATTTCAGGCTCTCAAGACGGGAAGCTTCGAAAAGCATTCTCATGCGTGTATCGCGCGCAACGCAAAAAGAGAAACGAGAAGTGACCCTGGCAATCACCGCCGGTCAGTAATAATTATTAACGCATATGACTCTATACTTTACGTTGTCATGGAACGTGTTTATGGCAAATGGCACATCCGTATGACTTAGTGCAAATACTACACTGTCATTAAACTTGACTTCTACCCGATACCGAGGGAACGTGCCTTTGTCCCTGCACATATGGGTATATACGCGCTTTATCAGGACGAAAACCTTATTTCCGTTTGCAAAACCCTCAAGTGTCCCGCCCTTATCATCAAAAGGACGGACGACATAGGGTTCTAGCTTCTCTCCATAGACTCCGCACGTCGTGCTATCCTTCAGTTCTTCAATGGGAGTCGCTTCGTAATCCCGAAGCGAAAAAAAGAATAAAACGATTGCGACTGTGAAGAGGGCTATTCTGCTTTTCATCGTTTTTTTTACCGGGCGTTAAAGTCTTACGGTGATGATACGTCCCTTGTTTCTACTTTAATGCAAATAACTAAGACTTCATTGAACAGATATACGTCGTCTTAAATTTTTTTATGGTACAGCCCGGCCGATGCATACCTTCTTTCGACCGATTTGCTCAAATGCCTGCTTGATCATGTTTCATTTTGATGCCAGAAGGAATGTACTACTTTTATATTAGCAAGTAATGTACCAGCAAATGCCAATAAAAAACATTTTAATTATCAATATGTTATAAGACGAGATGGTCAGTTCACGGGAAAAGAGTCGGTCATATCACCAATTTAGGCAGAAATATTTCACGACAATTCCCCCGGAGCGGTGCATGAACTCATAACGATTCATCATGATTTCGCATGGCCCTATTGAGCTCACATTGTGGACATTATCGAATTGCACCGTCGAACTCTGTCACTTCGAGGCGGAATATAAATCATTTATTTTGCATTTGCCCTTATGCTGCTTGTTTGTTATAGTAATTACATCGTTCTTTGGAATCCTCATCCTTCAGGCTGGGGAGTATGTCAATTGACTTGACACCGCACCTCTTTTCTATTAATATTCTGCATATCGTGAACAAACGGCTTCGCGAGAAAGTTAAAAGTTAAAAGTATGCTGCTGCCGTGATCGTAACTTTTAACTTTTAACTTTTTTATTTTTCAGGGCGGCGTAGCCAAGTGGCTAAGGCAGAGGTCTGCAAAACCTTCATTCATCGGTTCAAATCCGATCGCCGCCTCCAATTTTCCCGCCATGCGGGAGAGAAATCCGAAACGCGAAGCCCTTAATCCTAAATAATAGCCGGATCCAAAAGCCAGGAATCCAATCACGTTGGACGCGAAAATTTTTTCGATTGACGCGGGATTTGGCGATTGGAATCTGGAGTTTGCCTTACCACTATGCATCACGCCGATTTCGTCCACCTTCACCTCCATACCGAGTACAGCCTGCTCGACGGCGCCATCAGTATCGACAGCCTCATTAAAAAAGCGGCTGAATACCGCATGCCGGCAGTCGCGATCACCGATCACGGGAACCTCTTCGGCGCACTCGATTTCTATCAGAAAGCCACGAAAGCAGGCATCAAGCCGATCATCGGCTGTGAAATGTATGTTGCCCCCGGGTCGCGATTCGACAAGTCCAGCCCGGCAGGCAAAAACGAGGAGGCGTCGTACCACCTAATCCTGCTCGCAAGGAATAAGACAGGGTACAAGAATCTCGTGAAGCTCGTGACCGCCGGGTACCTCGAGGGATTTTACTACCGGCCGCGCATCGACAAACAGCTCCTGGCCGAACACAGCGAAGGGCTGATCGCCTCAACAGCATGTCTCGGCGGCGAGATTCCCTCCCTGCTTCTCCAAGGCAGGTATGAGGACGCCAAGGTGGCGGCAGCGCAATATCAGAACATCCTGGGCAAAGAGAACTTCTTCCTCGAATTGCAGGAAAACGGCATCCCGGAACAGACAAAAGCAAACGAGGAGCTCATCCGATTATCAAAGGACACGGGCATCCCCGTTATCGCTACGAACGACTGCCACTACCTGGATAAGGGCGACCACAAGTCCCACGACGCCCTGCTCTGCATCCAGACAGGCAAGACCATGAAGGACTCGAACAGAATGACCTTCTCGTCAGAGACCTTCTACATGAGGTCTCCGGATGAGATGAAAAAGGCCTTCGTCCATATCCCTGAGGCTATCACGAACACCATCGCGATAGCCGAGCGCTGCAATATGGAGCTCGATCTCGGCAAGTATCACCTGCCTCATTTCCCGGTGCCCGAGGGGTATACGAGGGAATCATACATGGCCGAACTCGCCCGGAAAGGGCTCGACGAGCGCTTCAGGGAGATCGAGGCCGTGCTCGGCAAGGAGAACTTCGACCCCGAGACGTATAAGAAACGGCTTGAGTTCGAGATCGCGATGATCGGCAAGATGGGTTTCGCCGGTTATTTTCTCATAGTCTGGGACTTCATCCGGTACGCCAGGGAGCACAACATTCCGGTCGGACCGGGACGCGGATCTGCAGCCGGCAGCCTTGTGGCATACTGTCTACGGATCACTGATATCGACCCCCTTCCCTACCACCTCCTCTTCGAGCGCTTCCTGAATCCCGAACGCGTCAGCATGCCGGACATCGACGTGGACTTCTGTATGGACAGGCGGGACGAAGTTCTCAGGTATGTTACGGAGAAGTACGGACAGGATCATGTTACCCAGATCATCACGTACGGCACCATGATGGCAAAGGGCGTGATTCGCGACGTCGGCCGGGTGCTCGACATTCCCTACTCCGAAGTGGATAAGGTCGCCAAGCTCGTTCCGAATACGCTCAATATAACGCTCAACGATGCCATGAAGCAGGAACCGCGGCTGAAGGAGATTACAAAAGACCCCCGAATGACGGACCTCATGGAGATCGCCCTTCATCTCGAAGGCCAGGTTCGGCACGCCTCCAAGCACGCAGCGGGCGTTGTCATTTCCCAGGAGCCTCTCATAGAATACCTTCCGCTCTTCAAGACGCCGAAGGACGAGATCATAACCCAATTCGACATGAAAGGCGTGGAAAAGATCGGCCTCGTCAAGTTCGATTTCCTGGGGCTCCGGACGCTCACGGTGATCCACAAGGCCGTCGAACTCATCAATCAGCGTCTTGCAACGGCCCCCCTCGCCGCGACCGAACAATTCGACATCTCCCGCATCCCCATGGACGAAGCGAGGAGCTACGAGCTGCTCTCGCGGGGAGAGACCGCGGGCATTTTCCAGCTGGAATCCTCGGGCATGCGGGACATCGTCATCAAGATGAAGCCCCAGTGCTTCGAGGACTTGATCGCACTTGTGGCTCTCTACAGACCAGGACCGCTCGGGAGCGGCATGGTAGACGATTTCATCAAACGCAAGAAAGGCGCGACCAAGATCGCCTACGAACTGAACCAGCTCGAACCCATCCTTAAGGACACGTACGGCGTCATCGTGTACCAAGAGCAGGTCATGCAGATCGCGAGCGCTCTGGCCGGCTATTCGCTCGGAGAAGCCGATCTTCTGCGTCGCGCGATGGGGAAAAAACTGCCAGAGGAAATGGCCAAGCAGAAAGAGCGGTTCTTGCGGGGGGCGGTCGAGAAAAAGCTTCCCGCCGTCAAAGCCGAAAAGATATTCGACCTCATGGAAAAGTTCGCTGAATACGGATTCAACAAATCGCACAGCGCGGCGTATGCTTTGATCTCGTACCAGACCGCTTATCTCAAGACCCACTACCCCGTCGAGTACATGGCGGCTCTTCTCACGAGCGAAGTTCAGGACACGGACAAGGTCGTGAAGTACATCTACGAAGTGCGCCAGATGGCCATCGACATTCTGCCGCCCGACGTGAACAAGAGCATGTGGGACTTCACCGTGGTCGAAGCGCACGACAGGGACGCAGTAGAGCAGGGCAGCACTATCGGGTCCATCCGCTTCGGCCTCGCAGCGGTAAAAAACGTGGGCATGTCCGCCATCGAAGCCATCATCGATGCGCGGGAGGAAAAGGGCGCCTTCACATCCCTGGCAGATTTCTGTAGAAAGGTCGATCAGCGGAAGGTGAACCGGCGCGTGACAGAGGCGCTCATTAAATGCGGCGCCTTTGACTTTACAGGCGGCCGCCGGGCCCAGATGACGGAAGCCATCGACATGGTGATGGAACAGGCATCCAAGCTCCAGGAGCAGGAGGCCACTGGCCAGTTCAGCATCTTCGATTCCCTTGGCGTGCAGAAGGATCCCGAACTCCCAGACGTGCCGGAGTGGAAGGAAAACCAGCTCCTGGCCTATGAAAAGGAAAGCATGGGGTTCTATATTTCCGGACATCCCCTCGCCGCGTTCCAGGCAGATATCGCGCGGTACGCCACAGCCACGACCGAGCGGCTGGAACAGATCCCTGACGGTAAGGAATTGACCATCTGCGGCATCATTGCCGGCCTGAAGCAGAAGATCACCAAAAAGGGTGAAAAGATGGCCATCATGAACCTGGAAGACCTCAGCGGGACTGTGGAGGTGATTGTTTTCCCCGATCTGTACAAGTCAGCACATAACCTGCTCCTGACGGACACTCCGCTCCTTGTGGCTGGCCAACTTGACAAAAGCGAACAAGGGAACAAGATCAAGGCCGTGCGTCTTCACCTCCTGCAGGACGTGAAGAAAAGGGGTACGACCAGGATGGATATCAGGTTCACCGCCATGGGTCTGACCCAGGATGACCTCCTCAAAGTCAAGGACATCCTCCTGCGCTACAAAGGAGACATCCCTGTCTATCTTCGCCTGCAGAACCCCACGCGCCCGGAATCCCTCATCTCCGTAGGCAGGGACATACGCGTCAATCTTACAGACCAACTCATCAACGAGATCGAGTCAGTCCTCGGTGCCGGTGCCGTGTCACTTGGTTAAGAAAGCCTCGGTTTTTCCTTTTTTTTGAAACTTCCTTGCAAGATTATCTTATTTATTGTATAGTTATACAGGTTCGTTGCGGGAAAATAGCCGGTTAGAACAGAATTCTTGTGACATGCTGCTATAGCGGTAAGGCAGCCGGCATTGCGGAGAAGCCTATGCCTGAAGAAAGAATCCCGTCGAAATCGCTTTCCGGTAACGGCAAACAGCCCTGCCCCCCGGTCTCCATCGGTGAAGAGATCGCAAGCTTCATCAATCAGATCGACAGCCTGTCCACCTCACTTGACCTGGCGATGAAGGTCACGACGACAGTTCACGAAAAAATATCAGAGACTCTTTCCAGATTTTTCGAAAAGTATGCGAAGCTGCTCGCGGAAACGGAGAGCCATGCATCATATTCGATAGAATGGGAGCACACCTACAAGTACGAAAACCTCAAACGACAGCGTGAGCATGCCGAATTGACGCTGTCGCTCCTGCCCGGCAGCTTCGTTGTCTCGTTGGTCACCCAGTTCGATGGATACCTCGCTCGTCTGATACGTGCATTATATTACGCAAAACCCGAACTGCTGAGCGGAGCGGACAGCAATCTGACTTTTGCCCAGCTCGTTGATTTCGGTTCCGTCGACGAGGCCAAAGAATACGTGCTCGATCGGGAAATAGGGCGTTTGCTTCGTACGAGCTATGCTGAACAGTTCGCGTGGCTGGAGAACGCTTTCGGCGTTCAATTCAGAAAAGAGTTTTCGCAGATCTGGCGTGATTTCATCGAGGTCACGGAGCGGAGAAATCATATCATTCACAGGAACGGCCTTGTCTCAAGTCACTATTTTACGGTCTGTAAGGAACACGGGATCCCGGTTGATAAAGCGGTCAAGGAAGGAGATGCTCTGCCGGTTGATCATGACTACTTTGATACGGCGCATGCCTGCATCTACGAGATTGGGGTGAAGCTCGCTCATCGTATCTGGAGGAAGCTGAAACCCGAAGAACTGGAAAAAGCCGATAACAGCCTCATTTCAACGACACGTAATCTCATTACCATAAGCAGATACGATCTGGCGATAGCCCTCCTCGATTTCGCCACACTGACCCTGGATAAGCACTTTAGCGATGAGACAAGGAGAACCTTCGTACTGAACAGAGCATTGGCTTATAAGATGAACAAGCAGGAAAATATCTGTTCATTAATTCTCACTAAAGATGATTGGACCGGCAGCCGTGGTGAGTTCCAGCTCGCCGTCGCCGTGCTGTCCGACAATTTCAATCTCGCCATCAAACTCATGGAAAAAATCGGGCCGAGCGAGGAGCAGGACCTCTCTTACAGGGAGTGGCCGTTGTTCAAAGAATTACGAAAGACCTTTGAGTTCCACCGGGCATACGAAAAAATTTTCAATAAGCCATTCGGGCGAGTCGAGCTTGTTTCCAAAGCACCTCACAAGACCCATTAGCGGGATGCGGACACCCGCTACCTCAATCCCCCGGCGCCCTTCCCTCCGCCTTTATCATTCCATGGACCTGTTAACAGGACCGGGTTGAACGCCGGCAGGCGGTCCTGCATCAAAATGGCACTTTACAGAGGATCAGGACTTATCTGACAAATTCAACGATTTCATCCGTTGAGACCCTCGGGGTCGGCCTTGGTGTTTTCGAGGGATAACCAATCGGGATAATGGCTATGGGCCGAAGGTTATCAGGGAGCTTGAGGTGTTCAAAGACCTCGAATTCATTAAATGCTCCCACCCAGACGCTGCCGAGCCCAAGCTCATGAGCCGTGAGCATCATATTCATCACGCTTGCCGCGACGTCTTGGATGCTGTAAAGGTTTACCCCCCGATCGCCGTAACGCGATCCTATCCTCCTGTCCAGACAAGCGACGACAACGAGAGGCGCTTCGGAGATGAACTGCTGGTTTAGGGCGGCTTTTGCAAGTTTTTTCTTGGTGTTCTTGTCAAATACAAAATAGAATTTTCTGCTTTGCATATTACCCGCGCTCGGCGCCCAGCGGATCGCTTCGATCAAAGAGCCAACCGCTTCATCGGGAATCTCCTGCTCCCTGAAATCCCGTATGCTCCGCCTGTTTCTAATGGTATCCAGAACGCTCATAGCGCCACCTTATTTCGACCGCGTGCATGAAATACGGGGTCCTGAATTGAGCCTCGGACCTTTTTCCTGTGCCGACACTTGCATCTTCTCCACACCACGTCCGGCTCTACTGCCTTCCCTTCCCCGGAAAGCATGTGCCGTGGTGAGGACAGCACTTGACGAGTCGTTCGGTTCCCTATATCATTTAAGCAAGGAGAAGAGATCAGGAGAGCAGGGTGCCGCCTTATGACAGTTCGATTCCAGGATCTTGCACACTTTACGCACGACGATGTGGATGCTGCGATCATGAGGAACGACCCCGATGAGCTTCAGCTCGTCCCGATCACGGTTGCTCTTGCATCCCAAGAACTTGCCCTGGCCCAGGAATTGTGCCTCAAGCTCTGCCTTCATGAACATTTTAAGGTGAGGGGGAATGCTGTGATGAGCCTGGGCCATCTCGCCCGTCGTTTCCGCACGCTGGATGAAGAGAAAGTTAGGCCGCTTCTTGAATCAGCGCTCAATGACAAGAATGAATATGTGAAGACATTAGCCAAGTCCGCCGCTGACGAAATTCACCAGTTCCTTCACTGGCGGATACGGGGACATATATACGGCTGACAATTTGGCACGTTTCTCTCTCTTCTTTTCTTTCTAAAAGTCAGATCTCCCCGTTCCCGCCGTGCTGATTGAAAATGCGGCTTTACGAAAAAAGCGAGAACAATCCTCCTTCTCAGTGCAAGTCCTTGATCGCGGTGCTGAACGAACTTGCGATGATAACGCCGGCATCCGCGATAGTTGATGATGCCGCATCTTACGCGCCACGCATGCGCTACAATAAAAAATGCCACGGACACCTGTCCCTGAAATGAACCGATCATGCGTCAGGGAAAGGCTTCTGATCCGAACAATTGCCTGCGGCTGCTACTTATGGCATCTTACGCAGCTCGCCTTGTCTTTCACATCGAAGGACCGCTCACCGTTGTGGCAGATCCCGCAGAATTGACCTTTGTTGATCTTGCTCATGTCCATCTTGTATGAATCCTTGGACATCTGGAACGTATGGTTGTGACAAGCACTGCACTTGTACGTCTTGTTGTCCACATGTATAGCGTGGCTGAATAATACCGGCTTGGCGTTCGGGGGATTGTAGGTCAGATCACCACCGCCAACATCGCCGAGAGCCGTGCCGACGGACAGCACCAGACAGAGCACTGCAACCAACGCATACGCCTTCTTCATACTCATGGTCCGCTTTCCTCCTTTTATTCGCGTCGATAAAATCACCAGAGCATCGCTCCGGTCGTTCCGCAATGAAACTGCCCACTATAGTATAGCATAATTCTCAAACTGTATGAAAATGCACGGAAAATTGAAATAAATCGCGGGGTAAGGGGAAAGCCTGAAGCCGCAGCTTGCCTATCCGTTCAAAAGCGTCGCGGCTTCTTTGGCGAAGTAGGTGAGGATCATGTCTGCCCCCGCGCGCTTGATCGCGATGAGCGACTCCATCATGGCACGTTCACCGTCGAGCCAACCGAGCTTGGCCGCGGCCTTGATCATCGAGAACTCGCCGCTTACGTTGTAGGCGGCAACAGGCAGATTGAACTGCTGCTTGACCTGATAGATGATGTCGAGGTAGGCAAGGGCAGGCTTGACCATCACGATGTCCGCGCCTTCATCGATGTCCAGCGCCACTTCGCGCAGAGCCTCACGGCTGTTCGGAGCGTCCATCTGGTAAGAGCGGCGATCACCGAACTGCGGCGTCGATTCGGCCGCCTCTCGGAACGGGCCGTAGAAACTCGAAGCGTACTTCGCGGCGTAGGACATGATCGGCACGTCATGATAGCCTTCGCTGTCGAGTGTTCGGCGAATGGCGCCGACCCGCCCGTCCATCATGTCCGACGGCGCAACCATGTCGGCACCTGCTTTCGCATGGGAGAGCCCTTCTCGAGCGAGCAGTTCGAGCGTGGCGTCATTCTGGACGACGCCGTTCTTGATCACGCCGCAGTGGCCATGGCTCGTGTACTCGCAGAGACAAACATCGGTGATCACGATGAGTTCCGGGGTCTTGTTCTTGATTGCCTTGATCGCGTGCTGGACAATGCCTTCATCCGAGTACGCCTCGCTGCCAACCTCGTCCTTGTGCTCGGGAATCCCGAAGAGAAGGACAGCGGGGATGCCGAGGTTCCTCACCTCTTCACAGTCCTTCACGATATTGTCGATGGACTGCTGAAAATTCCCGGGCATGGACCCGATCTCTTTCTTCACACCCTTGCCGTGGGTAACAAAGAGCGGGAAGATGAAGTCGTCGGGAGAGAGCTTCGTCTCTCTCACCATACGCCGTAAACTCTCGTTGGACCTCAGCCTCCTCGGCCGGTATAAGGGCTGGTACATAGAATCTCCTAAACAGGGTTGACCCTATTGCAAGCTGGCATGTCAGCATTGCCACGGTTGAACAAGGATGCACAACGAAGCCAGCAGAGGGTTGGAGCGCGGCGGATGGGTTCCACCGTATACCCCCTGCTCTCTTTGTATGAACTTAGCTGCAGCCGCAGCCTCCGGAGCCGCACCCGCCGCCGCCCGGCCTGGTTTCCTGCTCGCCGCACCCGCAGCTTCCGCCTTCCGGAGCGCCGTTCGGGAAACCGATGACAAACCCCTCTCCCCGCTCATCGCTAATGAATCCGAGCTCGGCACCGGCGATGTTCCTGGCGGTCGCCATATCGATGAAGAGCTTGGCACCGTTCTTTTCGATCACGGTATCGTCATCACCAGCCTTGTCATCGATCATGATCTCGTACGAGGTGCCGCAACATCCGCCGCCTGCCGCCGCTACGCGTAGGCCGTGGTTCGGCACCCCTTCCGCCTTGAGGATCTCTTTGATCTTGTCAGCTGCTATATCTGAAATGGTAATCATGGTTTCTCCTTATTCCGTCACTTCATTGTTGTCATCTTGCTATCGTTTCCCAAAAAAATCCACCATCGCATCAACGAATGCGGGAATGGTATATTCTTTTGGCATGATGTCCGTCTTTATGCCATACTCTTCTGCGGTCTTGGCGGTCACCGGCCCGATGCAGGCGATGGTCACGCCGTCTAAGAGTGATTTATACTCTTTTCGGCCAAGTATTTCAACAAAATTATGCACCGTTGAAGAGCTGGTAAAGGTCACCGCGGCGATTTTCTTCTCCTGAAAAAGCTTTCTCACTCGCTCCACATCGCTCGTCGGTTTGACGTTTTCGTACGCCGTTGCTACCGTGACCTCTGCGCCGAGATCTCTCAGTTTGTCCGGAATGATCTCCCGGGCGACCTTGGCCCGGGGGATCAGGAATTTCCGCCCCTTCACGTTCGCGCCGCCGAGGGCGGCAAGCACTCCCTCTGCCTTGAATTCGGACGGTATCAGATCGGCCCTCAGGCCGTACTGTTCGATCGATTCGGCGGTTTTTGGGCCCACGGCACATATGTTCACGCCCTTAAGGGTCCTGATATCCTTGCCGCGGCTCCTGAGCCGGTCAAAAAAGAACCGGACGGCGTTTGCGCTCGTGAAGATCACCCACTGGTACGACTCGATCACATCAAGGGCATTATCCAGCTCGGCCCAGCTCGCGGGCGGAACAACGTCTATCGTCGGGAATTCGACGGTCGTGGCCCCGCGGTCGGTGAGCATCTCAGCGAATGCGCTTGCCTGCCCCCGTGAGCGGGTCACGACCACCCGTTTTCCGAACAGCGGCTTGGATTCGTACCAGTTGAGTTTCTGCCTGAGCCGCACAACCTCGCCCACCACGATTATGGCTGGGGGGCCAAGCTTAGCTTCCTTGACCCTTACGACGATATCGCTGAGAGTGCCGGTCACTACCCGCTGGTCCGTTCGCGTACCCCACTGGATGAGAGCCACTGGCGTTTCGGGATTTCTGCCGTTCGAAACAAGGTTGTCAACGATGTTCTGGAGGTTCTTCATTCCCATGAAGAACACCAGGGTCCCGATGCCGGTCGCGATCCGATCCCAGTGCACCTTGGACTCTGCCTTGGTCGGATCTTCATGGCCGGTCACGAAGGCCACGCTCGCAGTATGTTCGCGGTGAGTGAGCGGGATGCCCGCGTAGGTCGGCACGGCCGTTGCCGCGGTCACGCCCGGCACGATCTCGAAGGGGATGCCGGTATCGACGAGTTCCTCGGCCTCTTCTCCTCCTCTGCCGAAGATGAAAGGATCGCCGCCCTTCAAACGGGCGACGGTCTTCCCTTCTTTCGCCTTTTTAACGATGAGGCTGTTGATTTCATTCTGCGGAAGGGTGTGCCTGCTCCCCTGCTTGCCAACGTAGATGAGCTCGGCGTCGGGCCGCCGGTGATCGAGAATCCTCTCATTGGCGAGATAATCGTAGATGATCACGTCCGCCTTTTTTACGCAGTCCAGCCCCTTGACCGTGATCAAGCCCGGATCGCCCGGCCCAGCGCCGATGAGATAGACTTTTCCTGGTATTGTCATTTTTCCGTTACTGCTATACGTGCGGGGCGTGATGGCTGGAAAACTCTCCCGGCAGAAGGCAGGGGGCATGGAGCATTGCGTGCGCGCTCATGCTCCGCCTTCGACCCAATGCTTTCCGCCTCCATTCAAGCTAATTGTCCAGCAGGTTGTTGCCGCTGAAGTCCGTATTATGTCCGTAGACTTCCCGAAGGATCACATCGGCGCCCTGCAGCAGGAGCTTCTCAGCCAGGGTAACGCCAAGCTTCTCCGCCTTGTCGGGTGCGCCTTCGATGGTATCTTTTACGATCCTCTTCCCGTCAACGCTGCCTACAAGACCTGTGAGGTGGAGTTTTCCCTCTTCCATCCGGCCGTAGCAGGCTATGGGGACCTGGCATCCGCCTTCGAGCCTCCTGAGGAGGGCGCGTTCTCCCGTGACGCAGGTCCGGCTGTCAGCATGGTTAAAGAACGCGATCAGGTCGTTCAGCTCCCGGTCGTCGACCCGGCACTCGATGCCGAGCGCCCCCTGGCCGATGGCGGGCAGGCTGATCTCCGGATCGATGTATTCCGTCACATTCTCGGCAAGTCCGAGCCGCTTGATCCCTGCCGCGGCAAGGATGATTGCATCGAACTGCCCTTCCTTGAGCTTACGGAGCCGTGTGTCGACGTTCCCGCGAAGCTGATGGATCACGAAGTCGGGCCTGATGTTCATGATCTGGGCCTGGCGCCGAAGGCTGCTCGTTCCCACATTCGCTCCCTTGGGCAGATCTTTGAAGCTGACCCCGTTGCGCGAAAGAAGAGCATCTCTCGGGTCCTCGCGCTTCGTGATGCATGACAGATGAAGCCCGTCAGGGAAAAAGGTCGGGACGTCCTTCATGCTGTGCACCGCTATGTCGATCTCATTCTCCAGCATGGCCTCTTCGATTTCCTTCACGAACAGGCCCTTGCCGCCCACTTTCGCCAACGGAACATCCAGGATCTTGTCCCCTGTGGTCTTGATCTTGGTGAGCGTTACGGTCATGCCCTGATATCTCTTCTCAAGCTCAGACTTCACCCACTCTGCTTGCCAGAGTGCAAGGGCACTCCCGCGTGTGCCGATCTTGATCTTTTGTCTTTTCAATGAAATGCTCCTCGAATATCGCGATTAACCGCGGATCTACGCCGTTCGGATTTGATCATCGACAGTGCGCAGGGTCGGCATATTCGCGCGGTTTCCTCCCTGACAGCACCTTGACCTTATTTCAATCACTCCCGGCCGGATCAGCGGCAAGGACTCTTTGAACCTGATCCCTGTTCTGGCAATTCTCGATCGGGCAACTCCTCAACCTTCTCGCGCGTGGGCCGTTTCAGCTCCCTGTCGAGATTAAACAGCTTTCGTGCGACGGCAATCGTATTGTCACCGGCGTCCGGGGCAGAGGCTGCCTGCTTCAGGACCACGAGGGGCGCGTGAAGAAGCTTGTTCACAATGGCCTGTGACATGGCTTCTACGGCCCGTTTCTGGTCTTCGGTGATCCCGTTCAAGAAGCCAAGGGTCTTCTCCAATTCGCGCTTGCGGACATCCTCTACCTTCTCGCGAAGGTCAACAATGGTCGGCACCGCATCAAGGGCGCGCTCCCACGCGAGGTAGGTCTCGACCTCCTGCATCACGATCTCTTCGGCCTTCCCCGCTTCCCTTGCCCTGCCTTCGGTATTGACGTCGACCTTGCTCTGAAGATCGTCAATGTCATAAAGATAGACATTGTCCACCTTGTCGACCTCGGGATCGATATTCCTCGGATTCGAGATATCGATCATGAATATAGGCTTGTGGCGCCGCTCCTTGAGGGCCCGGCCCGCCATGTCGCGATTGACGACATAGTTCGGGGCGCCGGTCGCACAGATCAGGATATCCACCATCATGAGTGCGTCGGGGAAATGTTCGAACCGGATCGCGTCACCCTTGAAATCCTTGGCCAGTTCTTCCGCGCGCTCGAACGTGCGGTTCGCCACCATGATGTTCTTCACACCATTGCCAAGGAGGTGCTGAGCCGCGAGTTCGGCCATCTCGCCGGCGCCCAAGAGCATGACGTTCTTGCCTTCCAGTTCGCCGAATATCTTCTTAGCCAATTCGACCGCGGCCGAACTGATGGAAACCGCCCCTTCTGCGAGCTTGGTCTCAGTGCGGACCCTTTTCGCAACGGAGATGGCCTTCTTGATCAGTTTGTTCAGGATGGTGCTCGTGGTCTTGGTCTTGAGGGCGATATCGAAGGCATCCTTGAGCTGCCCCAGGATCTGGGCTTCTCCAAGCACCATGGAGTCGAGACTTGATGCGACTCGGAAGGTGTGGCGCACTCCCTGGGCATCGGGATAGACGTAAAGCGACTGCTCCAAGGCTTCCCGCGAGAGACCGTGGTAATCCGAAATGAACTGTTTGATGCGGTCGATGCCCTTGGCGCTTTCTTGTACCGAAGCGTAAATCTCCACGCGGTTGCACGTGGACACGATGAGACTTTCCCGGACCCCTTCATATGCCATGAGTTTTCTCAGCGCATCGGGAAGCGTGCTTTCCGGAAAGTTGAGTTTCTCTCGCACTTCGATAGCCGCTGTTTTGTGACTAAGCCCTACGACAATAATGCCCATTTTTTAACACCTTAAAACGTATGCTTCCCAATATTCACGCGGCTTACGACGAAGAAACTGACCAGAACAAACATGAAGCCGACAATCGAGAGGAAGGCCATCTTCCTGCCGCGCCAGCCGATCGTCCTGAGGTGCAGCAGCACCAGGTAGATGACCCAGGTGATGAGCGACCAGGTCTCCTTCGGGTCCCAGCTCCAGTACGTGCCCCATGCGCTGTTTGCCCAGATCGATCCGCTAATCATGCCCAGGGTGAAAAGGGGCCAGCCGAACGTCAGCGCCTTGTAGCCGAGCGTATCCATGATATCGAGCGATGGCAGACGGTGGAATATCGCGCCCAGGTGTTTGGTCTTGAGCTGGCGCTCCTGGATCAGGTACATGATCGAAACGATAAAGGCAAAGGCGAACGAGGCATCGCCTAGGACCGCGAAGCTCGTATGCACCCCGAGCCAGCCGCTCTTGAGCACAGGCTTCATTTCCTCGATCCTGCCGGAAAGCACCAATGTGGGGATCATGAGGATGAGCACGAGCGGGAGCATGAATGAACCCAGAGCGGCGATCTTGAACCTGAATTCCATGACCAGGTACACGAGCACAAGCCCCATCCCGAGGAAATTGGCGGCCTCGAAGAAGTTCGTCATCGGGATACGTCCGGACTCAGCCCATCGTGACGCAAAATAGGAAACATGAAGAATGTATCCGGCAACCGTGGCCCAGAGCGATGCCACTGCGATCCAGGTGCGTTGCGGCTTGATGATGTAGGCTAGATACCCCGCAGCCGCGCACAGGTAAACCCCCATGGCTGCTTGAAAAAAAAGAAGATTCATAGGCCCGTTCCCCGATGTAGATGTAATGGTTTGATGAATAGGACTTTTTATAATACTTTTTAACCCCGTGTAAAGTCAAGGGAAAAGATAGGGCAAAGCTCTGGATGGAAGAGGATGCCGCGGCGCAGAGCTTGCGGCCGGGCTAGCGAAGATGACCCGTCAATTCTCCTGCGTAAGCTTGCCCTCTCTCATTCTGAGCACCCGGTCCGCCCGGATGGCAAGCTTATCGTTGTGCGTCACGATCACAAAGGTTATGCCTTTCTGCCTGTTGATGTCCTGCAGAAGCTCATGAATCGCCTCGCCCGTATGCGAATCGAGGTTTCCCGTAGGTTCGTCGGCAAGCACCACATCCGGGTTGAGAACGAGCGCCCTTGCAACGGCCACGCGCTGTTGCTCGCCGCCGGATAGTTCTCCTGGACGGTGGTGCAGGCGTGCTCCGAGCCCTACGTCCCTCAACAAACCGGCAGCTGTCTCGGCGGCCTCTTCCCTGCCTATTCGCCGGATGAACGCGGGCATCATGACATTCTCAAGTGCGGAAAACTCAGGAAGCAGATGATGGAACTGGAAAACGAACCCCACCCGTTCGTTCCGGAACCGTGCTATCCGGTCGTTGTCCAGCCCGAAGACATCAAGGTCTCCGTACCATACCTTTCCTGCGGATGGCCTGTCAAGGCCTCCGATGATGTGAAGAAAGGTGCTTTTGCCCACGCCGGAAGCGCCCACGATGGCGAGCATTTCACCCTTCCGGATGTCGAGGTCGATGCCTTCGAGCACATGGAGATCTACAGATCCGCTCATGAAAGTCTTACGAAGCTGCTCTATATGGATAAGTGGCCGTGTTATTTCTTCTCTCCCGGCTTATCGCTCTCTTTCAACTTCTCGACCGTTTTCTCGATGGTAGTGGCCTTGTGCTCGAGCGTCCCCTTGATATCCTCAGCTTTCTTTCCCATGCCGCCGATCCACTTGCCTGCGGACTTCAGCAGGCCGCCCCCGCCCAAAAGAATGAATACGATGATGATCAGTGCTAGCAAAATCAGGGTCAATAAAAATCTTTTCACTTTACCGCCCCTTTGAGCCATGAGATCCTCCTCACGCTTGATTTCAAGCGTATGATTTCAAGTCGCCTCGTCATTCGTACCTCAGCACTTCCACCGGATCCTGTTTTGCGGCCTGCCATGAAGGATACAGCGTAGCGAGAAAACTGATCCCGAGCGCCGTGGCCGCTATGGACAGGATATCCAGGCCGGTGATGGAAAGCGGCAGGTGGCTGACCTGGTAAACATCTTTTGGCAGCGATATCACCCCGGTTTTAGTGATGAGAACCACGGCCCCGTAACCGATGAGAGATCCTATGATCGTGCCTAGGAGCCCGATAACCAGTCCGGCGAACATGAAAATCCGCATAATGCTTCCGGATGGCGCGCCCATGGACTTCAGGATCGCGATCTCGCGATTCTTTTCCATTACAATCATCGTGAGCGTGCCAACGATGTTGAATGAAGCTACGATGATGATGACGACGAGAATAAGCGACATGCCGATCTTTTCAAGTTTAAGCGCTGAAAAGAAATTCTTGTTCATCTCTATCCAGTCGCGGGTGTAATAAGGATATCCGATGGCCGAGCGGATGGCGCCGGATATCTTGTCAGCGCTGTAGATCTCGTCCACGCGCACTTGAATGCCGCTTACGCGGCCCTGCATATCGAAGAACTTTTGCGCTTCCTGCATGGATAGATAGGCAAATCCGGTATTATAGTCATACATCCCTGCGTCGAAAATGCCGACAAGTTCGAACTTCCTCATTTTGGGCACCATGCCCATGGCCGTTTCCTCGCCGATGGGGTTTACCATGGTGATTGTATCGCCGATGTCCGCCCCGAACTTGCGGGCAAGGTCCTCGCCGATTACGATTCCGGGCAATTTTTTCCCGGGTGCATCGAGGTCCGTCAGAGAGCCTGCGGTGATATTCTTTGCCAGGCTTGTTACAGTGCCCTCGGTCTTCGGATTGATCCCCCTGACCACGACACCCTGCACGCGGTCCTTGCTGGCAAGCATTGCCTGGCTGATGATGAACGGCGTTGTGGCCACGACGTGAGGGACTCTGGCGATTTTTTCCTGCAAGGCCTTCTCGTCTTTCACTCCGATACCCGAATATTCCATGACCACGATATGTGATATGGCTGATAGAATCTTGTCCCTGAAATATCCCTGAAAGCCGGTCATCACTGAAAGCGTGATGATGGACGTTGCGACGCCGATCACCACGCCCGCAATCGAGATGAACGTGTTGAGCGAAACGGTTCCGTAGCGCTTTTTGGTCTTCAGATACCGGAGACTGACGAATATCTCGTAGGGAGTTTTCACTGTTTTTCCTTCTTCATCTGCGGAAACAGGATCACGTCCCTTATGGAGCTGGATCCGGTAAGCAGCATCACCAGGCGGTCGATGCCGATGCCCTCGCCTGCCGCAGGCGGCATGCCGTATTCCAGCGCCCGGATGAAGTCCTCGTCCATCTGATGCGCTTCTTCATCGCCCGCTTCGCGCTCGGAGACCTGCCTCAGAAAACGTTCCTTCTGGTCAACGGGGTCGCTCAGCTCGGAGAACGCGTTCGCGATCTCTCTGCCGACGACAAACAGTTCGAAGCGCTCCACGTAATCTGGATTATCATCCCGTTTCTTGGAGAGAGGAGATATGTCCGTGGGATAATCCGTGACAAAGGTCGGCTGGATCAGCTTCGGCTCGACCAGCGCCTCGAATATCTCGTTCAGAAGCTTCCCGAGCGGTTCCCCCCCCTGCAGGTTCGCGCCGAGCTTCTTTGCGTAGTCGCGCGCCTTCCCTTCATCAACAACGACATCATCCGGCACGCCTGCCTCTCGCAGGGAATCGACGAACGCAATGCGTTTCCACGGAGGTGTAAGATTGATCCTGTGCCCCTCGTATTCCACCTCCGTCGTCCCGAGGACATCCCTGGCGACCGTGCTGATCATCTCTTCGGTCATATCGAGCAGATCGCGGTAATCCGCATAGGCTGTGTAGAACTCGAGCATGGTAAATTCGGGGTTATGGCGAGTTGAAATGCCTTCATTCCGGAAATTACGGTTGATTTCGTAGACACGTTCAAAACCGCCTACCAGCAGGCGTTTAAGATACAATTCCGGGGCGATCCGGAGGTAAAGGTCCATGTCCAGGGCATTGTGGTGCGTCTTGAACGGTTTGGCCGCGGCCCCGCCGGGGATGGTCTGCATCATGGGGGTTTCTACCTCGATATACCCCCTCGCATTCAGGAACGCGCGGATGGACTGTATGATCTTTGTCCGGAGAAGGAAAACCTGCTTTACCTCCGGGTTGACGATGAGGTCAACATACCGCTGGCGGTAGCGGAGTTCTACGTCCGTCAGACCGTGCCACTTCTCCGGCAGCGGGCGGAGGGATTTTGAGAGGAGCGTGAAGTCCTCCACATCCACCGTCAGCTCATTCGTTCTGGTGCGGAACAAAAATCCCTTCACGCCGATGAAATCGCCGATGTCGATCTTTTTGAAAAAATCAAAACGCTCCTCGCCAAGGGTATTCTTCTGAAAATAGAGCTGGATCTTCCCGGAGCCGTCCTGGATATGGCTGAAGCACGCCTTGCCGAAGCTCCGCATGGCGATGATCCTTCCGGCTATGGTTACGTGGACGCGTCCCTTGTCGAGGTCTTCCTTCCCCGTCTGCTCATACCTGTTCAAAAGCTCATGCGCTGACGCCGATACGGCGAACCTGCCGGCATATGGCTTTTCCCCCATTGCGCTGATTTCAGCGAGCTTCTTGAATCGCTGCTGGATAAGCTCGTTATAATCGTCCATGAGATCCCTTTCGAAAACGTTGATTGACTGCGGATTATACTGGCGCATCACAAGACGTGTCAAGGGCAAACATCATCTGGTCAGCATTCTGAGCACATCGAGATATTTCTCGCTCGTCTTTCGCACCACATCGTCGGGGAGCGCGGGCGCCGGCGGGCGCTGGTTCCATGACAGAGTGAGAAGATAATCGCGGACAAACTGCTTATCAAAACTTTTCTGCACAACTCCTTCTCGATAATCGTCCTTCGGCCAGAATCTGGACGAATCGGGCGTCAGGACCTCGTCAATGAGCATGATTTCACCGTCGTACATCCCGAATTCCAGTTTTGTATCGGCAATGATGATCCCTTTTGGTTCCGCAAGTTCACACGCCCTTTTATAGACGGCAAGCGTATATCTCTTGATTTTGCCGGCGGTCTCTTCCCCGACGAGCTTCACGACCGTACCAAAATCGATGTTCACATCATGCTGCCCCGCCTCTGCCTTGGTCGAGGGGGCGAATATCGGCTCAGGCAGACGGGATGCTTCGGTCAGACCGGGAGGGAGTTTGTTCCCGCTTACCGCGCCGGTCGCTTTGTACTCCTTGAGGCCGGAACCGGTCAGATAACCGCGTACGATACATTCCACAGGAAGGGGTTCCGCCTTTTTCACCAGCATGCTTCTGCCTTCGAGGATCTTCGCGTGGGGCCTGCACACGGCGGGGTAATCCTTCACATCTGCGGATATCAGGTGGTTCGGCACTATTTTTTCGGTGTGCGAGAACCAGTATCTGGATATGGCGGTAAGGACCCTGCCCTTTTCCGGGACCGCATTCGGCAGCACGACATCGAACGCTGAAATACGGTCCGTTGCCACGATCAAGAGAGTATCGCCGAGGTCATAGATATCCCTCACTTTACCGCGTTTCGGCGGCTTCAGCCCCGCAAGGTTCGTTTCAAGAACTAACGGTGTCTTCATCTTCTCCTCTTTCTTCTTCCTCCTGCGCGTGGTTTTCAGGCAACAGCTTAAGTATCCTGATCCGGGCGATACGGTTTTTCCGCAGGCGGAGCACCGTAAACATCAGATTATCGTACCTGACCTGGTCTCCCTCGGCCGGCAGCCTTCCGAAGAGCCCCAGCACGAAACCGCCGACGGTCTCGAACTCTTCTTCCGGAAGTATCACCCCGACACGCTCGTTTACCTTGCCAATGTCCGTCTTCCCGTCGACAATATAGCGGTTCGCTGCGATCTCGTCGATCTCGCGGAGCTCTTTTTCCTGCTCGTCCCTGATGTCGCCGACGATCTCTTCGATGAGGTCCTCCATCGTGACGAGCCCGTCGGTGCCGCCATACTCATCCATTACGAGCGCAAGATGAATCCGTTTTTCACGCATTTCCTTGAGCAGCACGCTCACGTTCTTGTTGGGAGGGACGATATAGGGCTTACGCAGCACGCGGTCGAGCTGAAAGGGCTTGTCCGCCATATGGAGCTGCAGGACGTCTTTAAGATATACCAGGCCGATGACATTGTCGACGGTCCCGGAATATACCGGCAGGCGCGAGAACCCCCTTTCATTCATGATACGAAGGATCTCTTCCACGCCCGTTCCTGATGGGACCGCTACGATGTCGGTCCGGGGGACCATCACTTCCTTCACCACCGTGTCAGTAAACTTGAACACGCTGTGGATCAGATCCTCCTCGGACGGCTCGAAAACCCCGCTCTTGCGCCCCTCGCGGATGAGGTACTTGACCTCATCTTCGGAGATCTGAAGCGATTCCTGCGATTCGGCGGGCTTGAAGAAGCGTAATACGATGTTGCTCGACGTCAGGAGCAGGCGCAGGACGACCCTGAAGACCTTCGAGATGAAATCGATGGGAGCCGCGGCCATGAACGCGATCCTCTCGGAATAGCGGAGCGCGAGGGACTTCGGTACCAGCTCGCCGGCCACGAGGGTAAAGTACGTGATTATAGTCACGACGATCCCCACGGCGATAGGCTCTGCGCCCTTTCGGATGAACTCTAGGGGGGCTTCGCTCAAGAACGGCTTGATGCGTTCGACAGCGATCACGCCGCCGAGGGTAGAGGCCAGGGTCCCTACCAGAGTCACGCCGATCTGCACGGCGGCCAGGAACCTCTCCGGCTCCTCCTGCAGTTTCTGCACTCGTTTGGCCGTGGGATTCCCGGTCTTGACGAGATGTCTTACGCGGCTTTTACGCAGGGAGATGAGAGCGATCTCGGAGGTTGCGAAAAAGCCGTTTACTATGATCAGCGAAAAAATAAGGAAAATGTCGATCAGCCACATAAGCGACGGGATGAGAAAATCCTGATCTCATGACCGGAAACCGTACTCCTTCCACCGCTCGTCCACCTTACGCTGAATCTGCGGATCCATCTTGATTTCATCGGGCCAGGGTCGCATAAATCCTTCTCCAGGACCCTTGCGGGTAGCGTCAATGCCCATTTTGCCGCCGAACCCGATCTGCGGACACGAGTGGTCGAGGATATCGAGAGGGCCGTCCGTAATCACCACATCGCGCTGGGGGTCGACATGGTTCATGATTTTCCAGGTCACCTCGGAATAATCATGAATATTAACGTCCTCGTCGCAGACAATGACGAACTTTGAGAGCATGAGCATCCCGGTACCCCAGATGGTGTTGATGACCTTCTTGCCCTGTCCCGGGTACCGTTTCCTGACCTTTACGATCACGTTGTTGTGAAAAACGCCTTCAATGGGCATATCCATATCCAAGATATCTGGTGCAACCATCTGGAGGAGCGGCAGGAATATCCTCTCCGTGGCCTTGCCGAGGTATGCGTCTTCCTGCGGCGGGCGGCCGACGAGTGTAGCAGGGTAGATCGCGTCCTTCCGGTGGGTGATGGCCGTGATATGGAACACGGGATATTCGTCCGCCTCGGAATAATAACCGGTATGATCTCCAAACGGTCCTTCAATCCTTCGTTCGTTCGGATCAACAAACCCCTCAAGGACGAACTCCGCCTCCGCAGGGACCCTCACATCCACGGTTTTGCATGGGACGACTTCAAGCGGCTTTTCCCGGAGAAAACCTGCAAAGAGAAACTCTCCAATTGCAGGCGGGAGCGGCGCCGTAGAAGAATAGATAATGGAAGGGTCGCCACCTATGGCAACCGCCAACTCCATGCGCCTCCCCGCCGCCTCGTAATGCTGGTAGTGACGGGCCCCGTCCTTGTGCTTATGCCAGTGCATACCGGTGGTCTGATGGTCAAAGACCTGCATCCGGTACATGCCGACGTTCGTGATCTTCGTAACCGGATCGACGGTGCAGACCATGGGAAGCGTGATAAATCGACCGCCATCGGCGGGCCAGCATTTGAGCACGGGGAGGCGAGAAAGGTCGACCTGCTCGCCCGCAAGGACTACTTCCTGGCAGGGCGCTTTTTTGACTGTTTTCGGGAAGAACTTCGCAAGCTCCGTCAGTTTCGGCAACATCTGGATCTTGTCCATGATCCCTGCGCCAGGCCCGGGGAACAGATTCGTCGGATCAATGATATCCTTGATGCGTCGGCCTATTTCATCGAGATCTTCTACCTCGAGGGCCCGGCAGATCCTTTTGGCGGAACCGAATGCATTGGTGAGAACGGGAAATCGTGAATCCTTCACTCGCTCGAACAGAAGAGCTTTATTCTCCGCACCCTTCTGCTTCGAAACCCGGTCCGTGATCTCGGCAATCTCGAGATCAGCATCAACTTCAGCTCTGATCCTTACCAGTTCCCCTTCTTTCTCCAAGAGCGCCAAAAAATCTCTCAAATTTTCGTACGCCATAAGGGATAAATTGTAGCGGAATTACACAAGATTTGCAATCGAAAACTAGGGCATTGCTACGTGGAGGATTCGTATTTTTGCATTCTGTGCCTGAATGATCTGAATGAAAGGCCGAGGAGTTTTGCCGCTTCGGTCTTCACTCCCCCGGTCTTTTCAAGCGCTTTGAACAGCAGGTTTTTTTCAATGTTTTCGAGGAGTTTTTCCAGCTCAAGGCCTTCATCCGGAATATCCGTCGTTACGAGTTCCGGATACGACCGTACGCCTTTAAAATTCTCCGGTATATGCTCGTGGCCGATTCTGTCCCCGTCCGCCAGGATCACCAATCGTTCGATGGTATTTTCCAGCTCCCGCACATTTCCCGGCCACCGATGGTTCATCAGCAAGTTTATCGCCTCAGGGGTGATCTTCTTAGGCTCCTTTCCGCCTGAGAACTTCTTCAAGAAAAATTCGACGAGGAGCGGTATATCCTCCCTTCTGTCCCGGAGGGCCGGGAGACTGATCGGGATGACATTCAGACGATAGTAGAGGTCCTCACGGAACGTGCCTTTTGAAACCTCGGTCAGGAGATCCCTATTACTCGCTGCCAGCACGCGGGCATCCATCTTGATGTCGACAGTTCCCCCAACTCTCATGAACTCGCGCTCCTGCAGCACTCTCAGCAACTTGATCTGCAGCGCGGGTGTCGTAGCACTGATTTCGTCGAGGAAAATGGTTCCTCCGTTTGCCGCTTCGAACAGCCCCTGTTTGTTCGAGGTCGCGCCGGTAAACGCACCCTTCATGTAGCCGAAGAGCTCGCTCTCAAGAAGTGTCTCGGGCAGGGCTCCGCAATTGACGGTCACGAAGGGGCCGCCGTTACGTGAACTGTTGAAGTGAATTGCCTTGGCTACGAGCTCTTTGCCAGTTCCACTCTCTCCCGTTATGAGCACGGTGCTCTTGGTGTCCGCGACCTGCCGTATGAGCGAGAAGACCCTCTGCATCGCGGCGCTCGTTCCGATAAAGTTTGAGAAACCTGCGCGGGACGCGATCTCTCTTCGAAGAAGAATGTTTTCCTTTCTCAGATGGCGTTTTTCGAGGGCTTTCTGTATGACCAGCCTGATTTCATCAACCTTGAAGGGCTTGGTGATATAGTCATAGGCCCCGAGCTTCATGGCCTCGACTGCCGTTCCGGTAGTCGCAAAGGCAGTGATCATGATGACCACCGTTTCAGGAGACACCTCCTTGACCGTTTTTAGGACTTCCATCCCGTCCACGCCGGGCATCTTGATATCGGTGATCAGGAGGTCGAAGATCTCGCTCTGGATCACTTTGAGCGCACTGCCGCCGTTTTCGGCCGCGACCACTTCATGGCCTTCCTTTTTCAGCATGATCGAGAGGAAATCCCGCATGCTCAGCTCATCATCAACAACAAGTATTCTGCTCATGTCCCTTTGTCCCGTCAACTATCCTGGGTCATGATATGATCGTTCCTCGCTACCGAAGAAACAGCTTCTTCCAGCACAGGTAGTCTGATGCGGAATTTCGTTCCTCTTCCGGTTCCGCTCTCCACATCAATGACGCCTCCATGATCCTCGATGATCCGGTTTACGATCGCCAGTCCAAGCCCCGTGCCGCTTGTTTTGGTCGTGAAAAAGGGGTCGAATATCTTATCAAGGTATTCAGGGGATATCCCGCAACCCGTGTCCTGTATGATGATTTCACACCATGCGGCGTCGCCACCGCCGTACGACAATGGCAGCGTACTCACCGTTATCTCACCTCTGTCCGGTATCGCCTGGCATGAATTTATCAGGAGGTTCCAGAACACCTGGCGCATTCGCTGGGCATCACCCCTGATGGCAACATGCGGATCCGCATCGACCCGTATCGTGATCCCCTCCCTGAAATCACGGCTGTTTTTCAAAAGCAGGATGGTCTCATCAAGAATGGATGAAACAATGATCCGTTCTGCCTGAATTGTTTGGGGTCTCGCGTAGTCGAGGAACTCCGTGATAATCGTGTTGAGACGGTCCGTTTCGCGGACAACAATATCCATGAGATGCTTATCATCCCCTTCGAGGTGAAGTTCACCTTGAAGTACCTGGATCGAACCGCTCAACGAGGCGAGAGGGTTCCGTATTTCATGAGCTATGCCAGCTGCGAGACTGCCGACCATGGCAAGCTGTTCCTGTCTCCTTATCTTTTCCTCCATTTCGACCAGCTTGGTAATGTCCTGAAAGACCAGGATGATACCGCGAATGTCGTTCTTGTCGTCCCTGAGCAGGGAAGCGGAGATACCAAGTATAGCCATGTCCCCGTTTTTTTTCACTATCCGTCCGTCAAAGCGGTATGGACGCTCCTTTAAATCGTCGGTATGGCCGAAAAGCCCCTTGATGCTGTCGCCAAAGATATCATGCCAGATTGACTTGAGCTCCATGTAGCTGAATCCGGTTATACTCTCCGCTGCCGGGTTGCAGGACGTCATTTGCCCCTCGAGGTCCGTCGTGAGGATTCCGCTCCTCACGCTTTTCAAGATATGATCCTGCATGGTCCTCAGATCCTCATAATCCATGCTTTTTGCCCGGAGCTCCTGGCTGGTTTTCCTGAGCCGATCGGACAGGTAACCGCTCAAGAAGGCAACCGTATAAAAAGAAAGGATATTGATGAAAACCTGATACAGGACCTGCATTGCGGTAAAGTTCGGGCTCCGGACAAGGCCAAGGGCATCGTAATACTGCATATCGAGCAGGCAGCCGTACAGGATACTCGATAGGGAGGCCGAAAGGTACCCGCCTCGACGGTAGAGTATGATGCTTGCCGAAATTATCGTCAAATGATACAGGAGCGAGAACCCGCTGTCGATCCCTCCGGTAATATAGACAAGTAACGTGATGAGGAGAATATCTCCGGAAACTTGAAGGTAGGCGAGAAAAGAAAGATTACGAGACTTCTTGAGCAGGTACCAATAGATACACGTCAACGCATAGATCGATAGCAAGATATAGCCGAGATGAACGGTCGGAAAAGAATAAATCCTGTACCCATATTGAAAGAACAGGAGTGTCCCGAGCAGAAAGGTGAGCAGGATGACCCTGCTCACCATCAGCCACTTTAAGCGGCCATAATACTCCTCTCTTGAGAATTCCTGAGCCACGGGTTTATTAGTGCCCGCCCACGACAGAGCCCATCTGGAATATGGGCATGTACATGGCAACGATCACAAAGCCGACTGTCGTGCCAAGGAAAATCATGAGCATGGGTTCCAGCATCGAGGTCAGGGTCCCCACGGCACTGTCGACTTCATCATCGTAAAAATCCGCGATCTTGGATAGCATATTATCAAGAGCGCCCGTTGCCTCGCCGACCGCTATCATCTGGTTGACCATGGGGGGGAACACGGCGAATTTGCCGAGCGGCTCGGCAAGCGTCTTTCCTTCGCTCACGCTCTGCCTGGTTGACATAATGGCTTCTTCCACGACCTTGTTGCCGGCCGTGCGCGCAACGATCACTAATCCTTCAAGGATGGGCACCCCGCTTGAAAGCAGCGTACCGAGCGTACGGGTGAATTTCGCGACAGAAACCTTTCGTATCAAATTGCCCATCACCGGTATCTTGAGCATGACAGCGTCGGTCGTTCGTACCCCCTTTTCCGTTCTCCTCCATTGCACGAACGCGACGGACAAACCGATGATGCTCAGAAGAAGGATCAGCCCGCCCGCTCCTTTGAGAAAATTACTGATCGCGATCACAATGCGCGTAGGCAAAGGCAGAGCCTGACCCGATTCTGCAAACATGGCTCCAAGCATGGGCACCACGACGACCATAAGGATCGCCACCACGGTCACCGCAACGAAAAGAATGACCGAGGGGTAGATCATGGCCGACTTTATCTGCTTTTTTATCTTTGCGAACTTTTCCATATATGCAGCGAGACGCTGGAGGATGGTATCCAGAATGCCGCCCGCCTCACCGGCCGCTACCATGTTTACATAGAGGTTGTCGAATACCTTCGGATGCTTTTTCAGCGCGTCGGCGAACGTGGATCCGCTCTCAACGTCACTTCTTACCTGCGTGACGACCTTCGCAAGGGTCTGGTTCTCCGTCTGACTCCCAAGGATGTCAAGACACTGGACGAGCGGCAGGCCCGCATCGATCATCGTAGCCAGCTGACGGGTAAGGATCACCCTGTCCTTGTCCTGGACCTTCGGCGCGCCGAATTTCAGTTTGATTTCCCTGGGCTTGGCAGATACGTTGACCGGAAGGATATTCTGCTTGCGAAGCAGTGCAAAAACTTCCTCCCTGCTGCCGGCGGCCAACTCGCCCTTCTGGATCATCCCCTGGCGCGTTTTGCCTTCCCATGTAAAAACCGTTGCCATGTTCACCTCACAAGAAAGCTATAAAATGAGCACATCTCATCGATACTCTTTCTGGGCCGCTTGCGCAGTGGCCAGGCCAGATCTGCCGAGCATCTGGATGAGTTCATCGACGTTTGACGACCTCCCGACGCAGTCCTCGTACGTTATCTGTTTTTTAACGTAGAGGTCGTACAGGCACTGGTTCAAGGTCTGCATGCCGAACTTGGACTGGCCGGTCTGCATGATCGAATAAATCTGATGAATTTTATCTTCGCGTATGAGATTGCGGATAGCGGAATTCGGTATCATGACCTCAAGCGCAAGCACCCTGCCTCCGCCAATCTTGGGGATAAGCTGCTGAGACATGACACCTTCGAGGACGAAGGAGAGCTGCGCTCTCACCTGGGACTGCTGGTGAGGCGGGAAAACGTCGATGATACGGTTCATCGTCTGTGCGGCGGAGTTCGTGTGGAGCGTGGCAAAGGTAAGGTGCCCAGTTTCCGCGATGGTGAGAGCTGCTTCGATCGTCTCAAGGTCCCTCATTTCTCCCACGAGCACGACGTCAGGGTCCTGGCGGAGAATATATTTGAGTGCGTCCTTGAAAGACCTGGTGTCAGCGTTCACCTCGCGCTGGTTGACAATGCATTTTCTGTGCGGGTGCAGGTATTCGATGGGGTCCTCGATCGTGATGATATGCTCCTGACGTTCGTCGTTGATCTTGTTGATCATTGATGCCAGCGTCGTGGACTTCCCGCTCCCGGTTGGGCCGGTAACCAGTACGAGTCCTCTCGGTTTTTTGCACAGGTCGGACACCACTTCAGGAAGGCCAAGTTCCTGGAAGGTTTTTATCTTGAAGGGAATGGTTCTGATCGCCGCGGCCACGGCTCCCCGCTGCACGAAAATGTTTGCGCGGAAGCGGGAAAGGTTCTTTACCCCGAATGACAGGTCGAGTTCGCTGTTCTCCTCGAACTTGTGCTTTTGCGCATCTGTCAGGATGCTGTAACAGAGATCCTTGGTTTGCATCGCCGTGAGAGCTTCCAGTCCCGGAATCGCCTTGATCTTACCGTCAATGCGGATCGATGGTGAAATCCCCGTCGTTATATGGAGATCCGATGCCCCCTTCTCAATCATGTATTTGAGCAGATCATGTAGGTTAGCCATGTAGAGAGCCCTTTCAAAATAATTATTGCATTCTATCGTTGCCCGTAAGAGCGTTTATGAGTCGGGGAACGTATTTTCCAGCACTTCTTCCAATGAGGTGAGGCCCGACTTTACTTTCAGCAGGCCGCTCCTCCGGAGGGTCTTCATTCCGAGACTTACGGCCTGCTTTTTAATATCCATCACCGAGGCCCCCTGGAGGATCAACTCCTTGATCTCGTCTTTCACCGGCAACACCTCATACAGCGCAACCCTGCCCTTGTACCCGGTACGATTGCAGACTTCGCACCCCTCGCCCTTATGACTGACGACCGTGGCGGCTTCCTCAGGGGTAAAGCCCGCATCGATGAATGTCTGAGCAGGAATTTTCTCGGGCGTCTTGCATTTCTGGCAGGTTTTGCGCACAAGCCTCTGGGCCATGATGCAGATCACCGATGATGAAACGAGGAACGGTTCGACGCCCATGTTGAGCAGACGGTTGATGGTACTCGGCGCATCGTTTGTATGCAGCGTGGAGAGCACAAGATGGCCGGTGAGCGCGGCCTTGACGCCTATTTCGGCCGTCTCATAATCGCGGATCTCTCCCACCATGATGATGTCCGGGTCCTGACGGAGGAACGATCGGAGAGCTGCGGCAAAGTTCAGCCCGATCTCGTCCTTCATCTGCACCTGGTTGATTCCCATCAGGTTAAATTCCACTGGATCTTCTGCGGTCATGAGGTTTACATCATCCTTGTTGAGTTCGCTCAGCGCAGAGTAGAGGGTGGTCGTCTTTCCGCTTCCCGTGGGCCCCGTAACCAGGACCATGCCGAACGGTTTGGCAAGCGCGTCTTGAAAGTCCACGAGCTGATCCTCATCGAAGCCGAGTTTGGTCATATCGAGCTGCAGGTTAGACTTGTCCAGGAGCCGCAGGACGATCTTCTCGCCAAAGAGGGTCGGGAGCACCGAAACGCGGTAATCCATCGTCTTGCTCTTCCCCATCTTCAGCTTGATCCTGCCGTCCTGGGGAAGCCTTCGCTCGGCGATGTCAAGCTGCGACATGATCTTAACCCTGGATATGATGGCGTTCTTGATTTTCAGTGGAAGACCCATGACCGTGGTGAGCACACCGTCAAGCCGGTACCGCACTCTGAACTTCCTTTCGTACGGTTCGATATGGATATCGCTCACTCCCATCTTCGCCGCTCTCAGCAGGATGCCGTTCACCAGTTTGACGATCGGCGCTTCAACCTCGGCGGAGAGCTGGTCAAGGCTCTCCTCTTCAACAACCTCGAGATCCTCCACCGCGCCGTGCACTAGGTTGTCGAAGTCCTCGACGTCAACGACGCCACCCGTATCAATATCATCGACAAAGGAGTCTTCCTTTTCGGCGTCTTCGAGCGAATAATCCTTGATGTCCACAGAAAGTTTTTTATCGTCTTGCGTGGTTGTCGCGATCCCACCGCCCTTGGACGCAACCATCGATTTGGATCCGCCTCCGTAATACTTCTTGATAGACTCTACAATAGCACCCTCGGCGGCCACGACTGCTTCAACGTTGTATCCCGTCATGAACTTGATATCATCGATAGCGAAAATGTTCGACGGGTCAACCATGGCTATCGTAATCGTGGACCCGGCACGGTTTATCGGCATGATCCGGTATTTCTGTGCGACATCGGTGGGAATATGTTTAATGACGAGGGGGTTGATCTCGAACTTGCTCAGGTCGACGTACGGGACGCCGTATTGCTTGCTCAGAAACGTCATAAGCTTGTCTTCCTGGACGAAGCCGAGCTTCACAAGGACGGAACCCAGCCTGCCGCCCTCGGACTTCTGCGCAGCAAGTGCCTTCTTCAATTGCTCATCAGTGATCAAGCCCGACGAAACGAGCATAGCGCCGAGCCTTCCCGCCATTGCCATAAGAACTCCTCGCAAAAAATCGCATTCAAGCCATAGATTTCACTACCATCATATCGGTTGAGAGAGAGAAAACCTTTAATCATTAAATAAGGATATTACAGGAACGAACTTCGCCTGTCAAGGCGGTATGTGTTTGTTTCTTAAACGTTATTTGGCACCAACGATCTGACGGGAAAGAGCGTTCTTCATGATCTTGACAGGAGCCTCTTTCCCTGTCCAGATTTCAAAGGCGATTACTCCCTGATACAACAGCATGCCGAGGCCGGCGAGACGCTTCGCTCCACGCGACTTCGCGGTCCGGAGGAACGCGGTCTCGGGCGGATTATAGACCAGGTCGCAGACAAGATGCTTTTTCATGACAAGATCGCGAGGGATAGGCAACGGATCGGACCGCTTCAAGCCAAGCGGCGTGGCGTTGATCAGGCAATCAGCTTCAGCAGCGTATGCGGCGAGAGATTCGTCATCATGGATTGACGCCGTGTCGGCGCCTGTTTTCGCACGGATGTCGCTCACGAGAAGATCGGCTTTGCGGGTATCAAGATCACGAACGTAGATCTTGGCGGCGCCTGCGAGCGCGAGACAGAACCCCACGGCGCGTGCGGCTCCGCCAGAGCCGATGAACAGAATTTTTTTGCCCTTCGGATTGAATCCTGAGTTCTCTTTTAAAGACCGAAGAAAGCCCCGTCCATCGGTGTTGTGTCCGACAAGCCTACCCTGCCGTATCTCGACGGTATTCACTGCGCCGATCAACCGCGCTTCTTCCGAGAGTTCGTCAAGATATTGAATTATTTTTTCCTTGTGCGGCACCGTAATATTGAGACCGCGAAGACCGAGCGGGAGGATGGCCCTTGCCGCCTCGCCTAATCGATCGGGGTGCACCGCGAACGGCACATAGCAGGCATCCATGCCGAGCCTCTTGAATGCAGCGTTATGCATTCCCGGTGAAAAGGTGTGCTCCACGGGATAGCCGAAGATCCCGTATATCTCGGTCCTGCCGGAAATCATGTCAGCGCCTCCCCGTGATAAGCGCCCAGCCGCGCGAGTATCTCGCCGAAAGTCCCCGCCTTGTGGATATTGACCATCAGCATTTCTCTCAGGTGATCGAGGCGCATCCCGTCGAGGAAGACATCGTCATCCTCTTTCAGCGCGGACTCCGGTATCAGCACCATGTCCCCGAGCCGTTTGCCCTTGAGCGCATGAAGGATATCACCGCCGGTCAGCAATCCCGCTACGGTGACGGTCGGGCCGAAGAAGCGGTTTTTCACCGTTACCTGCCTGAGCGACACACCTTCAATTCTGGTTAGCCGGTCAGCTATCGTTTTCAAGACGCTGCTGAAGGACACCCCCGTAACCAGCGTCGCCCTGACCGCATGGAGTCTCGCAGGCACCTTTGTATGAGAGAACTCGTGCAAAAATTCGGCAACCATGCCAACGCCGTTCTCCTTCTGCGGGAAGTCTTCATAAAAACTTGCCGGAGGAACCGGTTCCCCGGCTTTTATATAGAATTCATCCGAAGCAAATACGAGCCGTGTGCCAAACTGTTTTTTGTAACGCGCTCCGAGACGTTTCATTTCCTCGATCACGGAACGTGCCTCGCTCCTGGTAAACTGCCTGAGCGGAAACAGTCCTTTTCTGAAGGTGGTCAGCCCCACGGGGACCACCGCTATTGAAGAAACCGCCGGGAAAAGACCTGCCAGGTCCGTTACCGTCCTGAGCAGGTGAGGCCCGTCATTGATCCCGGGCGACAACACGACCTGGGTGTGCATCCGTATGCCGCCTGCAGCGAGTCGCTTCAAGCTCGAGATGAGATCGGGTGATTTTCTCTTATTCAGAATGAATGCGCGCAGATCCGGCTCGGTGGCATGAACTGATATGTAAAGCGGGCTCAGCCGTTGTTTGAATATCCTTGCCCAGTCAACCTCTGAAAGCGCGCCGAGCGTTATATAGTTCCCGTATAAAAATGACGCTCGAAAATCATCGTCCTTGATATACAGGCTCTTCCGGCACCCGGGGGGCATCTGATCGACGAAACAGAATATGCATTTGTTACGGCATCGCTTGATGCGGAGCGGAGACAGCTCAAGACCGAGAGTGTCATCCGGCTCTTTATCCACGCTCAGCCGCTTCGTTGTGCCATCCTGTTTCCGAACCACCAGACTGAGGCTTTCATCGGCCGCAGAAAATTGAAAATCGATGATATCATGTATCTCCTCCCCGTTGATTGAGACGATGGCGTCGCCGGTTTGCAGTCCCAGCAGGGCGGCCGTGCTTCCTGGCAGGACGTTCATGATTTCAAGCAATCAGATACTCCTCTTTGAGGCAAACATATAATCCACATACCCCTGTATCTGCGTTCTTGCCTCGTCCGTGACTTGCCGGAATTTTCTCAGCATCAGGATTTCATCGGCGCTCATGATCTTCTCGAGGTAATTGATCTGTTCCTCGGACAGCGGATACCTGCGTTTTCCACGACGGAATTTTGCCTGCGAAGGCGAAAGGAAGAATCCCTTCACTTCGGCAGGTACCTTTTCCTGATGAGCGGCAAGAATCAGGACGGATTTGTCCAGGTTCAGTTTGGTCGCGATCATGATGAGGGTTTTGTCCTTGGGTATATGACCCTTATTAATCGTAACCCGCAGCAGTTCCGGGCTTATCCCGAGCACTTTCGATGCATCCTTCAGATTTTTAAACCCCTTCTTTTCGAGAGCCTGCCTGATCATGTCGGATATTTTCATGGACCTCGCCTCCATCGGTATCTATGATAATCTCGCCGCTTGACATATCGAACCCGCCCTTTTAATTTAATTCCTGACCATCGCAAATCCTCGATGACCCTACCCTACCATTTTTATTCCCCGCACAGCGTACTGGGCTCCCGATGCGATGGTTACCACGGCCGTGGCCCACTGCAATACGGCCATAAACCCTATTTCAGCCTCGTAGCTCATCAGCACAAGGGAAAGCGTCACAACGATCAGCTGCAAAACCGTCGTGGCCTTACCAATGATGGAAGGCTCAATCCTGAGATCGCGGGTAGTAAAATAAATAACGAGACTTCCCATCGTAAGGATGGCATCCCTGCTCACAACAATGATAACCAGCCATACTGGCAGTCTTCCGAGCAACACAAGGGTCACAAACGCGGAGAGGATAAGCAATTTATCCGCCATCGGGTCAAGAAAAGCGCCCAACTCGGTTTGCGTCTTTGTGAGCCTCGCTATCATCCCGTCGAGCGCATCAGTCACGCACGCAGCCACGAAGACCGCAAGCGCCGTCCGGTAGTAACCGTAAATCATCAGGTTTATGAAGAATGGGATCAGGATCACCCTGAAGAGAGTGATATAGTTCGGAAGGTTCATCGGCACCCCATAGCAAACTCGCAGATAAACAAGGCACTTTTATATTTATAATAAACATAATTATTTGTGTTGTCAACCTTTTTCTTTTTGTTTTTTTGGGAAAAGCATGAAAAAAGGAATAGGGGCCTGCAGGGCTTGACCGAAAGGACCGGCCGGATCTCGCAATTCCTTCGACCCGCACAAAGAGTGCCTATTCGATCCCTTCGCCAAATTCATTCCCACAGGAAATTACCGCAGCGAAGGGCAGCAGTTTTCACTGAGCGATAACGGGCCGTGATAGTCTCAAACGATGCTCATTGAGACCAGAGGGGCGGATGGCCGCAATCATGCACGACTCGGCTGTACCGTAAAGCATGGAACGACACGAGGCAGCTGCGCTTGGACGGTCAAAACGCCATGAGATGGACACTGCGGTACTGAAGCGTCTGGGTTAACGTGGGGCTTTACTTTTCGAGGGCTTTATTGTAGACTTATTTTGCATATGACGGAGCGCCGAAGTTAATTTCACCTGCGGAGGTTCAATATAGATGCATAAGCATGAGACGATGATACTGAATGTGATTCTATGCGCCATATTGTTTAGCGCATGTGCCACGTCAACACCAGGCGGTTTTCGCAATATGGTATGGGGCCAGGACATTAGCACCTTTTCTGACTTAGTTTATGACTCTACCGACCCCAGTCACGGGGGCATCACGTTCTACACGAGAAAGGATGAAGATCTGCATATAGGGAGCGCAACAGCGGAAAAAATAGTATACGGATTCTGGCGTGATAAACTCTTCAGTGTTGGAGTTTTTGTGGTTGGAAACTATAATTGGGAAGGTTTAAAATCCGCCGCGTTTGAGAAATTTGGGGCCCAGTCTGACCCCTATCTCGATAGTTTTTATTGGTCAAGCAATAAAACCGTTATCTCCTTAGATCACACAAAAAATGACAAAGGAGTTGGATGGTTGCGCTCGAAGGAAATGGTGAAGCAACAAGAAGTGTATGAACGACGCAAGGCAAAAGAAGGTGCGGCAACAGGACTTTGATGAGAGCCTATGCGGGGCCTGCCGGCGAGCGGCTCCGTCTCGGGCGCTTTTGTTTACGTATACTGATCACCTTCCTTTATTCTTCAATTTGCGATCGTTTTTTGCTTTACAATAAAAAAGACCCGTTCGTTACGACATTCCCACACTCTCAGCATGATGCAGTGGTCCGCGATTTCTCGATGGCTGCACGGACGATCCGCTCGAACTCCGTCTTCCTTACGGGTTTATTCACAAACTCAAACACCCCGAGGTCCCTGGAACGGAAATACATCTCTATGTTCCCATGCTCGGTAAGCATGATCGTCTGCACAGCGGGCATAACTTTTCGCAGTTCCTCGATGAGGACAAAGCCGCTCATATCGGGCATCCTGTAGCCGGTAATGACGAGGTCGATACTTGAAACCTCCTGGACCGCTGCAAGAGCCGACGCCCCGTCTGTCTGCGCAATCACTCTGTATCCCGAATCGCTGAGGATCTCGCTGTACACCATGAGGCTTTCAGGGTCATCATCCACCACGAGAATGGTCTCAGCCTCCGAACCTGTTTTCATATTCGCTCCTTGCAAGATTCTTTGGATCTTGGGAAGTCGATACTGCAAACAATCTCTTGCCGTGCCATGCACTTCGCCATTCTATATTACTGATCACAAGTCACGAACATGAGGCATGCATTTCGAAACGAATCATGGCGGGTGTGAGACTCCTCCCGCTGAAGACGGACTAATTGTGCAGCTTCTTGATTCCTTCCTGGGAATTCATGGGGCGAACCCAGCACTCGATGGAGTACATCAACAGCAGCCTCGTCAAATGTCTTCACCACCCGCACTGATCGGATACAACTTATCTTTCAATATCGTTCATATTCATGTTCGTGTTCGCTTCGCTCTCCTCTCCCTTCACCCTCATGATGGTACTCCTTTTTCTCGTATCGCTCCCTGTCCCAGTGGCGTTCGTTCTCCCATGACTTCCAGTTTCTCCTGACATCTGCATAGGGAACGCGCTCATAAACGACGGGGCCGCGTCGGAAGTCAGGCGGTATCCCGACAACCGCACGGGGTACCCTTTCGATTGCAACGTTATGCCATGGGCCATTATAGTCTCTGGATCTGAACCACTGTCCTCGATACGCTCTATACCAGTAATTGTGATAAAAGAAAATGTCTTCTCTTAAGTCAGGTGGATAATATACGTAGGATCCAGGTATCACGACCATGGCAGGGGGCGCTGGTATCACTAATGGTGGCAGGGCGATTGTAACGCCGACATTGACTTCTGCGTAACCTATTACGGGTGCAAAGAGAAGAAACGCTGCCAGTGCAGCAAGATTGATTCTAGAAAAGATCGATTTTCTCATAAATAACACCTCCTCAGGTTTCTGCCAGCGGCAGTGCAAGCGGTAAGAGGATGCTGCGGCGAATACGTCCTCATCGTGGCCAATCCCCTACCACCCTCTACTCTGGCTGGGACGGGGCAGGAACAACCTTGAGCCAGCCGCCAGGACATTGTTTCACGTACGGGTAGTAGGTCTTGGATTCCGGGCAATAATACCAGTAATATTGCTGTTGCTCTTGCTGCGGCGCCTGCCCCTCGTATGCTGGAGGCTGCTGCTGAACCACGACGGGCGGCGACCCATAGTATGGATATGGATACGCCGGGGGGCCCCACCACGGACCCCATACGGGGCCAATCCAGATGCCGCCCCGCCAGTATGCAGAAGCGGGCAGTGCGCTAGCAGCAAGCAGGAGCATGATTACAATAAGTAGGTATATTGCTTTTCTCATGGCTTCTTCGCAGATGGGCCGGCAAAGTCGTAATTACTCTGCATCCGTCCCGGACTGCGCCTCATCTTTTGCAACAACTGGCGAGGAGTCTTCCGCGTGGCCATACCTTCCTTGATGCATCTTGAAACCGGCCTTGATCTCCTCTTTAAGCTTTTTCCTCTGCTCGGGCGTGAGGACGGCCTTCATCTCCTCCCGTGCCTTGATATGGCTGAGCTTGAGATCGGTACTCGCGGATTCGATTTTCTTCAAGCTTGCTTCGACCGCCTTCATATCGACAGGATCCTTGCGAAGAAGCTCTCTCAAATCCACTCTCGCCAATTGGAGGTCTGCTCTCTTTTTGATAGTGTCCTTTGTTACCCTGGTCTTGATCTCCTTCAGAGTGTCTATCTGCTGATCACTCAGACCGAGTCCCATGAGTTTTTTCCAGAGGAAGTGGCCGCCTCCGTGCGAGCCATTCCTGAAACCCGGGCCGTGATGCATCATCTGACTTCCCCCAGGCATGCCCATCCCACCGCATCCGCACGGATCCGCGTACGAGCGTTGAGATGCTAAGCCCAGGAACATTAAACCCGTAACTACAACGATCATCATCTTTTTCATCTGAATATCTCCTTTGCAATAAGGTTGACTTGTTCGTCACTCATGAAGGCCGTCCGCCGGTGTATTTCGACATCTTCACCTCCATTCTCGCCTCGACAGGATCTCTGGCTGACCACCTTTTCATGCTGATACTATATCGAGCAAATGTGGCGCAATTATGCAAGAATTGAGAATTTTAATTTGACCAATTCACCCTCAACAATGCATGAAATAGTTGTTATTCGATGCACTTCAGGTGGTCGATGATGCAATAGTTCGTTCGATTCGCGGATTGGCGAGCAGTGCCGGCCTACCGCATGGATCAGTATTGCATCCAGTTCACTGTAAAATAATTTTCTTCAGCGTTGAAGGCATGGTTAAACAGATGATTTTTAGAACTCGCGAGGATTGAAAAAAAGTGTCTGGATTGGACGAAGGAGTTCAGGTTGAGTGACAAGTGGTATATATTTAGCTCAGGTTATCTCAGACTGCGAACCTGATATTACACTACCGGGTCCCGTTCTGCCTCTGTTTCTCGAGCAATCGAAGCAACGCTGTTTTATGAAGCGCAGGGGCCACTGCCGTAGTACTTGAATAATCTCCCCCGCTCCACTTTGATAACCAGTAAATGAGACCATTTTTTTCTTTGGCAAATTCTGGCAGCATTTTTTTGCGAACTGTAGGGCTAAAAGAAGAGATCGAAGCGAGTCTACGCCCGCGATTGGCATAAGTCTTTTATGCCCGAGTCCGTCGATTTCAATCCGGCACCACCATGGGTCTCCTTCTTGTGCTTCAGGCGACCGGACAGGTTGCCCCACTCGCACAAAGACCTTTTTTAGCCCTACGCTGTTTCTTAAATTCAGGTGCACGTTGATCGAACCTCCTCTCGCGACCACAGGCAAGTTCTCAGCGCCTAGCCGTCATCATTCCTCGTCCGTTACCCCCGCTGTGACGTTCGATGGGATCGGCTGCCGTACCCAAGGCTCTCCGCGCGAATCTCGAATTGCCATCCATCCGATGGGAAGGTCAGACAACCCGACCACGCTGGGATCATGGAATACGATTTCCTCCAACGCAACGATTGTTGCATCGGTTGCCCACGTGGTAATCGACGTGTGAAACTGCCACGCGCCGTCATCTTGATCGTGTGTGACGGTCAGGATAGGCTTGCCTTTTTCGATGATGTCCCGGGTTGTATAAACTGCCGTCTTGGGTGAATCTGTAAAAGGCCACTGCTTTTCTGTATATTGCTTCGTCAACATATTCCCCTTGTGTGATATCATCGCTCATAATTTGGTGCCGAGACCAGAGCCTCCGCTTTTTTTCTTGTTAGAGGATAAATAAAAAAGCCGAGCATACCAAAGGGGCATTATCCTTCGGCAGCTCGGCTGTCTTGTCTTCCGAGACCCGTTGCTTTCCGTGCCTTCCTCACGGAGGGTTTGGTTTTATCGTGGATCAATTATATTTAATCATTGATAAGAAGCGTTGTCAATTTCCATAATTGGCAACTTTTCACTTTGTTGCATTTGCAGGTATAAAAGACGAAGGCTATAGGAAGAACATCTCAGCGAAAGTTATAGCCGAAAAATAATAATTTCTAAGATCCTCATCCTCATCGACAACACCTGGTATTCCGCAGTGAGGAATTTGTCAACGGCGCTGAAACCTTCTAGGTGTTTACTGCACATGAACAGCCATATTCTACAGCGGCCCGATAGGAACGTCGGCTCAATGGGTTAGCTGCTGACCAAAATGGCCACTAACCTATCCAGATTCTGCTCATTTGCTGGTCGAACAATATGAGCAACGGCCTCTGCTACTTCCTCACTGTCAAACTCTTGTACCCAGAACACAGAAGATCCCGACCCTGACTCAACGATAGTAACTGTGAGCGTAAACTTTGGTTCCGACTCATGACGGATCACGACCTTGCCTGGACGAGATATTTCAGCAAATAGGCACTCATTGGGATAGTTCTTGCCATCAGGACCGTGCATTACAAATTTCCACAACCCCTTTGGACGGAAATCGAATATCTCAAAGGTATTGGTGAAACCAGATGGCCCCCACCATTTGGCCAGAATTTCTGGCTGCTCAAATGTATCAAATACGGTGTTCGGAGATGCGGCAATCTCGCGCTTTGATTCAAATATCTTCATGTTACGGCACCCTCCACGCTACTAACCCCTCTTAAGAATATAATCGATATCGAGGACGGTTATTTCAGCATCACCGTCAATACCAACTTTGTCTAGCGTGTCAGCGCATACATGACAGCAATAGATTGTCTTAAGATATTTTTTCTCCAGGATTGGAGGGATCAGATCGTAAAACTTCTTTTCAGAAGGATATAACAGTTTGAAGAACTCATAGAGCCCCTTCGTGTGCTTGAGCGAGTTACATTTCTTGCAGGCCCACACCTGATTGTGGATACTCTGTATTGTATCGCAGGTCCCGCACTCAGGTTTGATTTTGAGAGATTTCGGGACGATATGCTCTCTATGCAGATCCTCTTGTGTGCCGCAATAGCTGCATTTCTTGTCTGATTCCACGAACTGCCAGTCTTCCCGCATTGTCTCAGACCACTTCTTCGTGCCTGCTTGTAGCTCCCTGAATGTCTTCTTGATGAATCCGTATGACTGTGCTTTAGCGGCTTTCCCATCCTGGGCAGAAAACGCTCGCCTCGCAATGATCTTTGCGTATTGGTAGTAGATCAAATCACGTACGGTTTTTACGTCTCCATCAGGCATTGGTATTTGGCCTACATTAAGCTACGTTATTGCTATATATTGAAAATATATTCTGAATTCGGAGGGATGTCAATGGTGTGAACGGAATATGCTGAATTGGATTTATTATAGAAGGCATTAACGAATTCGACAAGAAACTTATAATCCACAATATCTGTAACCTTTGCGTCTTGCAGGATGGAGCGTTCATTTGTGTTGCTAATCGACAGGCCTTAATTTTCGAATAGAAATTAACTATCAATTTACCGCGACTCTGCATAAACGAACAACAGGTATGATGTAAGATTGAGGTTTATAATTACATTTTGTCGAAATACGAGGGAGCCAGCAGATTGCACTAATACAGATCTATTTTGACTTCATGAACCCAGCCAGATTATCCACAAAAACCATCTGCTTAATCATTCCTTCAGCGCGGCGAATATCCGAGCCTATGCTCGCTGCCATCTTGATAATATTCTTAGATACCATCGGTACGGACGCAGCAAATCTGCTTGAAAGAATCAGCTCCACCTCATTCCGAGATGGTGGTTTAACCCGGATTATAAGACTATGTTTCATCCTTGATTTCATTTCATCTGACAAGATTAGTACGTCGCTTAGCGATTTTGAGCTAGTCATCGCCAATCGTCCTCCTTTTGCGACGAGCGTTTGGAAGATATTGAACAATTCCTCTTGAGTGCATTTTCTCCCAACCAGGGTATGAATATCATCCACAAGCAATAAGTCCATGCTTGTGTATTTTATTCGAAATAGCTCGATCTGAATATTGCTAATAGCCCCTAATAATTCATTCATCATAACCTCGGCTGTCACAATGATTACTTTATCAAAAGGCCTCAAATTCCTAAATTGGTTTCCTATGGCATGAAGAAGGTGGGTTTTCCCGACGCTGGTCGGGCCGTACAGAAGAAGAGGATTATATGGAGGATTGAATGATCTGGCAAAAGTCATGCATGCGGCTCGAGCAAATTTGTTGCCCATTGTTGATACGAAGCTGTCGAAAACAAAATTTGGGTTAAACATACCTGCATCCCTTTCGCTTGCGATTTCGTGGGTAAATCCAGCTACAGCATTTCACTGTTTTGCTCATTTCGAAACAAAAACATGCCGGTGTGTCAGTCAAGAACAATAGCTCAGAAGCAGTTTTGGAGTTTTGGAGAACTTCAACCACAATAACTCAAGGAAGATAAAATGAGCCCCCGTAAGATTTGAATTGCCTACTTCTGCTTCATGGCATTTGCTAATGCAACCTAAGACTCAAGAGCCGTACTCGATTAGGAAGCGTATGAAATACCTGTTGTACTAGGCATAAGTTCGAACCTGTCTTGGTTCCCCAAGTACGATGTATCAGGGCAATGGGTAGAACCTATATTTCTATAACGTCTGCATTCATCTGCCTGCGCATCTCTTCGCGCGAGGACAGTAGAGTGCAGACCGTTCGGCTTGCGAAGCCTATTCCACCCTGGATGCATTATATTATGGCTAACCTGCTATCTCCATCTAGAGGTCCTTTCCAAGACTTTCAATATCCTATAACGATTTTTCACGCCGATATAGGCACGCGAACAGTGGGTTCCCGTGGTACCGCATGTCGGCGGCTGCCCATATTTCTCCGGTCTCGTGGTTCTGGCCGATGCTCCAGATCCACTCTTCGCGATCCTTGTCGCAGTAGTCCACGTCCAGATCAAAGACGTAGGCCGGCAGCCTGTAAAGGCCCTTATCCTGTCTGTAATGCCCGATATCGCGGGTTTCCTTGCACTTCATTATTTTATTCATAATGCACCTCCTCAAACTTAGTCTCATATCTTATACCGCACATATGATCTACTGGAAAATCAGGAACGATTCTTTAGGCCGACCACAACATGTACTACAAGATTTACGAAAGGACATCTGTCGCTCAGGATTTTATGCGCACGGAAAGTTACCCTATTGCCCATTCAATCTTTTCATCTCCAGTTGGTCTAAAAACAAGAATGTTCATGAATTTTAATAGCTCCACCCTTCTATGACTGAATAAAAGGAGGATATATGGGAAAAAATCGTGAATAAAGCTTGCGCAAAAAGAAAATTAATTTTCTCGATAGGATAAATGGTACATGAGGACAGCACTAATGGTGCTATCTTTTTTTAATTATAATGACTGTCTGAGATTGGGAGCAAGGATATCCGCGGCTTCGACGGTCGCTTTATGCTTCTTTTCTAATGCACTGTATGAATGTCTTCGCTCTTTCCCGTTTGGTCTAGCGAGAGAATCTGCATTCAATGATCGCATGGGGTCAATACCTACACGTATCCATCTGCCACGACGTCGAAAGGACGCAATCGGAAAAGTCGTAATAAGATCATCAAAGCGGGAAGCCTCTATATAACCGTGGCGCTGGTTTTCGAAAATGACATGGATCATCATAGAATTTCCTCATTTGAAAAATCTTGGCTTGGCTTTTATTTTTTATTATTAAGGTATATAGTAGAAAATATACTATCAAGCATAAAGTATGCCGTTATGAAAGCTTATACAAAGACGTTGAAATATAATTTAATTATTATGTGGGTTTTTGTGATTGCAATAGCGTGTTAAAAAATGCGACTGTGCCCATTGTGTTACAATGAGCAGCCGCCATTGCCTAAATCTCAACAATAACTAAAACAAATACAATAAATCACGTGGATACCGTAAACAATCTCACATTTTGCTGCATCGTTATATCAACAACGTGTGTAAATTGCTCCGACTACTTTTTTAACATACCCCTTTTTTCGTAGGACGTCCCCCCGCTTGAAAAATGAGATATTTTGAAGATGTGCATTGACCAGAGCAGTATTGGGAACGAGCAGGTTTGCGCTTCAGTTATAATGAAATTGATGAACTCGTTGCCAGACCAGGCAGATATACACAGATGCTTTTTCAGAAACCGTTTTTTTCTGCTTGCCTGTTCTAGGGTGGTAACGAGAGGCCATGGATGTATAGGCATTCGAAATGACAACCAGTATCAGTTACAAGAAAAAAAATCAGCGCTATAAGCCGACAATGTCTGGATGCAACTCACAGTGCCACAATTTGGGGGCCCACAACAAGAAAAGGATGGTTAGGAAAGTGGTTATTGGGTTGTTATTTTTAAATGATCTGTGATCTGGGAAAATTCGCGTGGGGAGTGAAGCGAATCGACCATGGCGCGAATCTCACGATTCTCGAAAACTTGGCCTCGGCGCTCCGCTGTTTGCCGGACAGCAATATCCACCATGGCGCGGGCCAAGTTGTCAGCCCGTATCACCTGATTGGGGAACAGCACACGCAACGCGGGGTAGATCCAGCGCAACACGCGTCGTCCTTGCTTAATTGGATCAGGCTATGTATCCATTATTAAGATTTTATTGTGCCCGCTCTTTAGTTTGTGGACTTGATGCTAATTTGAGCCCGATATTTTTCATAGCTTTGGAATACGCAATCTACTGATCATTAATGATCCAGAAAGTGCAAATAGAAGGGTGAACGGATGGAGCCGAAAGCCAAGGAGCTTGACTTCACCCAGCCAAAGCCGTTCGCGCAAAGCACCGTTTGAAGCTGCTATCCAGATAAGGAAGACTAGTAAGAGGGAACTTGGTATTGGTGTGCCTTCGAAGTACCGCACTTTATCTCCGCCCTCGGACAGTGCCTCGGCTGTTACATTGTAACGGGCTAGCCGGGATACTCCGCAAGCGACAAAATAGGATAAAATGATGCGGTCGTAGAGGCCCTGCATGCCGCAAACATATGCGAGCATTGCTGGTGCAACACCGAAGGAAATGACATCGGCAAGAGAATCAAGCTCGCGGCCCATCGCAGACGTTTTTTGGCGCCACCGAGCGATACGGCCATCAAGTATGTCAAATGCTAAAGCGGCAACTATCAGACTGCAGCTCAAATAAATGTGTAGGACATCACCCGTGGTAAGGTACGTCATTGAAGAGAAGAGGGCGCCAGTGCCACACACAGCGTTTGCAAGGGTGAACCAGTCGGACAGATGAAATTGGCGAATCATCGCTGTTTTTTTTGTGAGCGTCTCCATTTATTTACCCCCCAAAAACAAGTTATGGTGTTTTTCCAGGAGCCTGCGATCACCCACCGTTCTATTAATGAAACGAGCGTACTATATTTTAACGAAAGGAGCAAGGGGAATATCGATTAGTCTGAATGATAATGCAATAAGAGATAAGATACTTATCAGTATCAATTACGGGATGAAATAAGCTTTTAAGAAATGACGCAACTGCTTTGCATTACAGGATGGGAGTTCGCATCGTTTACTTCAATCGATAGTTCTTATTTTCCTCACATAAGATTGGTTACCTCCTCTGTCGTATAAACATTCGAAATGACAACCAGTATCAGTTACAAGAAAAAGAAAAATCTTAGAAGCCGACAATGCCTGTATGTAACTCACAGCGCTACAATTTGGGGGCCTACAACAAGAAAAGGATGGTTAGGAAAGTGGTCATTGGGTGGTTATTTTAAAATGATTTGTGATGTGGGGAAAAAAGCTATGTGTTTGAAAAAATGGAGCCGGCGATCCGGGTTGAACGGACGACCTGCTGATTACGAATTACATGTTGAAGCAATTTTGCTATTTTAATCTGGTACAATAAAAATTATTTCCTGAAAGTCACGAATTTCAAATCTTGGCAACAATCAATATTTCTCCAGAAAATTGTTATTAAATAGCATTCGTATCAGCAACTGTTGCACCTACGATTCTGCAATTGCAGACAGACGAAACTATCATCAAATACTGGTTGTAGCTTGAACATATATTAGGCGAATAGAAAAGGGATTTGATTTATTGGGATATTACTTCAGCCCTGAAGCGCCCGGAGTATCAACAAAGACCATTTAGCAATCCGTTGTACGTGCGTCTGGCTTTGTGATAAAGAGCAGGGGAAGTCTTCCGGCTCCCCCTTGCCTGGGTCGTATGTGCTGCGGTGGGTAAGTTGGGTAAGAAGGTCGCGTCTCCCGTGCGCGGCCGACTCCTAGTAGTCACTGCACGCATATGAAAAAGAATGATACTTGTGCAGTACAATTGACATAAAGGGTGGTCGGGCCGTATCCGAATATGGCGCACATTGTCGTGGGTGGCGACTGGAACGGCGTTACAACGCAATGGGGGCCTGGATAGGAGAATGCCTGGTCGAAGGTGATATAATAGACGCCGGATGCGAAAGATGAGCTAAATCCAACTCCCTCAAAGACCGTGCCGTCATAATTTACTACTCCGTGTACTCCGGTGGTAATGCCATTTGCGACTCCAGCCGGTCCCGGAGGCCCTGCCGGACCCTGAGGTCCTACTGAATCCCATGAGATTGGAGTTTCAAATCGGTTGCATTGACTAGGACTGCTCACTATTCTGACAAATCCAGTAAGTCGCTCTTGGCAGCCATAAATTGTTGCTGCATCACCTACCAGTGGAAATCCTGCAATGATTAAAACCGCGAGGCAAAGACCAATTGTTGATATCATAGCCATCTTTTTCATATGTCTTCCTTTCTCCTTCTGCGAAACACATCGGGCCAGCAATAAATTTTGCTATTACCAGAGATTCTCATTCCTATCAAGTGAGCAAAAGGAGGAGGAGCCTTCCGGCTCCCCCTTGCTTGGAACCTATGTGCGGCGGTGAGTGAGTTGGGCAAGAGGAACCGCCTCTTTGAACCATTGCCCGGAAAACAGAGCCGGATTTGTCACAGTACACAGATGAACGCGAAACGTGTGTCGCTGCCGATCAAGTTGTTTCCATCGACTACTTGTGTCAGGCCAGTAGCGTCGGTGATGGTGACGCTGGAGGGTTGGCTGCACTGGACCGCGAGTCCAAGACCGCCCACACCTGCTGAACATGAAACAGCCGTGATGCCCACCGAGTACGGGGTGACAGTGCAACTGGGGAGGACAACAAAGGGGAAAGGCACCGTCGTATCCCAATTTATCTCATAGATCCCTGTATCACTACTGTGCACGACAGTGAAATTGTTGCCTACACTTTCAATAATAGTCCCGTCTTTATCGATTACGCCATGGACTGCCGTGGATATCCCGTTGGCGACACCGGCTGGCCCTTGTGTTCCCTGAGGCCCTGTTGCTCCGGTGGCCCCTGTCGGGCCCTGAGTACCCTGTGGCCCCTGTGGACCCTCTGGCCCTGCTGGGCCTGCAGGCCCCACTGGACCCTGAGACCCTACTGAATCCCACGATATGGGGGTTTCCAACGCTCTACATTGACCGGGACCGCTAACTATTCTAACAAATCCAGTCAGGCGCTCTACGCAGCCGTAAATTGTTGCCGCCTCACCTGATCGTGGTAATCCTGCAATGATTAAAACGGTAAGGCAGATACCGATTGTTGATACCGCAGCTATCTTTCTCATATGTCCTCCTTTCTCACGAGATCCTCACATCCACACCGTTAGAATGGCCGATGCCGATAGATTCATCATCGACGATACCACTACGATCCGTTTCCCGGCAACGTTTACCCTCACGGACTGTCCCTTCCTTCCATAATTGGCCATATTCTTTCTACAGCGGGTTACCGAATATGTCGTTTCGGCGGTACACCAGCCGGTTCCCAGGCTCTGGCTTCATCGTGATGTTCTGGAATCCGATTTCCATCCCATTACTGCCATTTATAGTGAACTGCACATCGACACCGTTAGAGTTGTCAAGTCCAGTAAGTGCGATCTTGGGTGTGATCACGATGATCTGGCCAAGTTTAAAGTCGATCGTAATGTCATAGCCATTCTTCACATCCCAGTATACGTTCGGCAACACACGCTTGAACGTTGAGAAGGGTGCGGAGAACAGGGTGACACTGTCAAAAGTGCCTGTGATCACGTCGGTGGCTGCGGGCATGGGCACTTTAAAGTCAGCCCAGAGCAGCACACTGCCCGTGGTGTCCTGTTTGTTCAAGAACTGTACAGCGGCATAGCGGATCGAAAGGACCTCCGGGGTGTATATAGGTTCAGCCACTGCGAAGATGGAGAACGAACTTGTCAAACCGCAGACCTTCTTGTCAACTGTGTCGACCGGCAATAGTGTAATATCTGTCCAGGCGCCACCACTATAATGGTAGAGCCGCAGCTGCTGCTCGGGAACGGTGATCTTGGTCGGGTCATAGCTGATGCAGACCTCAACATTGCCACTGAAGGTCGCATCCGTCGTGATGTCATATGATGTGCCGCCCAGGATCGCGAAATTCGTTGGAGGCGGGGGCACACTTCCCGGCAAGATCAGGACGGCCGTTGCGGTTCCGCTTGAGGAAACGCTGCTGAAGGTGAGGTCTACTTGTGGGCCAAGGTCAACTGCGACATTCGTGCCCGTCGTCACGGGCGCCGCTGCCCCGGGAGTCAGAAGAAATGCATGAGTAGCACCATTGATTCTCCCAAAGCCGACAATTTGACCATTGTCATTTATTCCAGTTGCGTCACTAAGAGTCCACCCAGAAGATGAAGGAATCAGGTTATCGAGGGCAAACATCGTGCCGCCACTGTACAGGAAGGCGTGCTGGGCTGTATCACTGGTAGTGTACGCCACCCCCACAACCTGGCTTGAGCCGTTGATGCCGTTGGCAAAGCTATAGTTGCCGCCAAGGGTGCCGAGGTCTGTCATCGTGCCGCCACTGTACAGGAATGCGTGATAGGCGGTATCGCCGGCAAGAAACGACTGCCCCACAACCTGGCCCGAGTCGTTGATGCCCAAGGCATAGCTATAGGTGCCTCCAAGAGTGCCGAGGTCTATCATCGTCCCGCCACTGTACATGAAGGCATGGTAGACCGCATCGCCGGTAAGATTCGACTGCCCCACAACCTGGCCCGAGTCGTTGATGCCGTACGCCGTACTGTTGGTGCCGCCAAGGGTGCCGAGATCGGCCATGATGCCGCCACTGTACAGGAAGGCGTGATAGGCCGTATCGCCGGTAGTATGCGACTCCCCCGCAACCTGGCCCGAGTCGTTGATGCCGGCGGCATTGCTATAGGTGCCGCCCAAGGTGCCGAGATCGGCCATGATGCCGCCACTGTACAGGAAGGCGTGGTTGACCGTATCTTCGCCGGTAATAGTCGACGACCCCACAACCTGGCCGGAGTCGTTGATGCCTGCGGCACTGCTCGAGCTGCCGCTGCTGCCGCTTAAGGTGCCGAGATCGGTCATGGTGCCGCCACTGTACAGGAAGGCGTGGTTGGCCGTATCGCCGGTAAGAGACGACAACCCCACAACCTGGCCGGAGTCGTTGATGCCTGCGGCATAGCTATAGGTGCCTCCAAGAGTGCCGAGGTCGATCACGATGTAAGATGGCTGGGCAGACGCAGCGGAGGCGAATAAGAATATTGACAGCATAAGCAGTATCATTACCAGTACATTCACTTTATTGCTCGTAACAAGCTTCTTCATGATGGTTCACCTCCTGAATAAGATTTAATCGTTCATTACTAGCTATTAACCCTCGACTCTATACGCATCCCACCTTTACATACGATCACAGTTGCCGGGCCTCCATTGCCAGACGGTGCACGATGAAAATGCTATGACCGTTGAAAGCCAGTCGCAGTCTGCCGATTGACGGTATTCTTACTATCGATCTTCACTTGCCTTTCTCGGCCGATATTCAGAACACATCAATCCGAAAATAATAAAGCATTTTTTATACCACAAAAAAACTATTATTAATCCGCTAATTATTAAAGACTATAAATGATCAATGCGTGAATAAAATAATTGTGTAATATTTTTCGATCCAATAGATAAGCTGTCTTTGGTATTTATTTTTTAAAAACATCATATTTCTATTTGCTTGTGAGTTGTCACAATAATTAAGTATTAGAGAAAACTGTAAAGTTTTCCGAATTAGTAACTTTGAGTACATAGTTTCATAATTTCAACGTACAGATGTGCAAGATATTCGCAAAAATGACCTGGGGGAAAAATGTTATGAAGGGAGCAAATTGGACTTTAGTTCACACTAATTATTTCAAAGTGAAAGTTGAAGATCCAAAAAAGTGTACCAGCCATCACTTTCATGATGGCACAATTACAGTTTCAATAACCGTAAACTTCAACATTACTCTAGAAATGCACATTCTTTTCGATTGCTGCGCGCACGACATTGTTGATGTACTGTTGATTGTTTAGACATGTGGCAACTCAAAGAGTTCAGTTTGATATTGTTGACTGAGGATTTCTACGAACCCAAGGATACGACCCTCTTCCTGATGACCAGTGATTCAATGGGACATCTCGGGCGAGCGTCTGGATAAAACAATTAACCTTCTTAGACTTCAACAGAGAGTAAAAATAGTGGGTGCATTTTGATCTTAGATCGGGGCTAAAATACTGTATTTTGCGGAGTAAGAGGAAGAAATGAGACCGGACAACTTGCAGAAATGTTTGAAAAAATGGAGCCGGCGATCCGGGTTGAACGGACGACCTGCTGATTACGAATCAGCTGCTCTACCACTGAGCTACGCCGGCGGAACACTCGATAGATGGGCTATAGGACGGTTTTTTATACATCATTCCTGCGCTTGCTGTCAAGAAAATCTTTATAATAATAATTGATTCTCTACACCGTGTGTTGGCACACCAGTTCTTGCTTTTTTTCTCAACGAGAGAAATTTCCTTGGCCTCCCCTGTCCGAAGGGAGAGGCCATCTCGTGATATCCGTTACGACTCCGCGCTCATAAAATGATCCGTTGTCCGTCGGCCTTCTGGCAAGAAAGGCGATGCCCGGGGATGGGGATGCTCATTCAGTTTTGTGAGGCGCGGCCAGTGGAGACTGAAACCACAACCGTACCGGTATGATTCGATGATCATGCGTATCAGATTGTTTTTCATGAAAAATTAGGTTATACTTCAAAATCATGACAACTGACCAATCGACAGGACAAAAGCCATCTTTTTATATCATAGACGGCAACTCGTACATTTACCGCGCCTTTTATGCAATAAAGAACCTGTCCACTTCCTACGGCCTGCCGACAAACGCCGTTTTCGGCTTCGCGAACATGTTCCTCAAGGTTATCAAAGAGAGATCGCCGGATATGATTGCGATTGCCTTCGACCCCAAAGGGCCGACGCGCAGGCACCTCGAGTTCAAGGAATACAAAGCTCACCGTCCTCCGATGCCCAGGGACCTGGTTCCGCAAATACCTTATATACACAAGCTGGTGGCGGCGTTCCGCATACCTGTCTTCATCCAGGAAGGGCAGGAAGCCGACGATGTCATCGCAACCCTTGCCCGGAAAGCCGAGGCTGATGGTCTTGACGTCACGATCATCACGGGGGATAAAGACATCCTTCAGCTCGTAGGACCGAATATCAAGGTCTATGATACGCTCAAAGACAAGATTTATGAACCGAAGGACGTGGAAGAGCGTTACGGCGTTTTGCCGGACCGGATGGTAGAGATCATGGGGCTTATGGGCGACTCGTCGGACAACATTCCCGGGGTCGATGGTATCGGGGAGAAAACAGCGCAAACGCTCATACGACAGTATGGCACGATAGAAAATCTGCTTTCGCATTCTCATGAAATCGCCAAACCCAAGCTCAGGCAGTCGCTCATCGAGTCTGCAGACCGGGCGAGATTCAGCCGGGAGCTTGCCCAGCTCCATGCCGATGTCCCCCTCACCGTCGATTACGATGCTCTCAAGACGAAAGAGCCGGACAACACGGCGCTGCTCTCCATCCTGCGGGAACTCGAGCTCACTTCCTTGCTCAAATACGTCACTCAGGAGCCGGAAAAAAAAGCGCGATATCACACCGTTCTTGCGGAACCTGAATTTCAGCACCTGGTCAGCATTTTATCATCGGCTGATGAATTCTGTTTTGACACCGAAACAACATCGTTCGACCCCATGCAGGCGGAACTGGTCGGGATGTCCTTTTCCATCCAGCCTTTCGAAGCATACTATCTCCCGCTTGGGCACGTGTATCCCGGCACGCCGAAACAGATCGACCGTGAACATGCGCTGGGAGCTCTCAAACCGGTCCTGGAAAATCCGTCCATCAAGAAAGTCGGCCAGAATATCAAGTACGACGTGCTCGTGCTGGGCCATTACGGAATAGCGGTCTCGGGGATATCGTTCGACACGATGATCGCCTCCTATCTGCTCAATCCCGGCAGGTCATCTCACAGCCTCGATGCGATTGCCCTGGAATTCCTGAACTACAAAACCATCACGTACAAGGAAGTCACGGGCACGGGCAAGAAGCAGATCGGATTTCAGGAGGTAGACCTGCAGACCGCGACACGATACTCTGGGGAAGACGCCGATATTTCACTACAGCTCAAGCAGCTGCTGGAACCCCGGCTCAGGGAGCAGAATCTCGAGAAGCTGTTTCGGGAACTGGAGATGCCGCTCATGGAAGTCCTCGCTGACATGGAACGCATCGGAGTAAAGATCGATGCCGAGTTTTTGAGGCACATGTCGAAAAAGCTCGAAAAAGAAACCGCGAAAATCACCAGGACCATCTATGAGCTCGCCGGCACTGAGTTCAACATCAATTCGCCCAAGCAGCTGGCGGACATTCTTTTCGGGAAGCTCGTACTCACGCCGATAAAAAAGACGAAAACGGGATTTTCCACGGACGTCGATGTGCTTGAAGAGCTTGCTCACGTCCATGCGCTGCCCGCCGAAATACTCAAGTACCGAACGCTCTCTAAGCTGAAATCAACGTATATCGATGCCTTGCCGGCCATGATCAACCCAAAGACCGGACGGCTTCACACGTCCTTGAACCAGACCGTGGCGACCACCGGCAGGCTTTCGAGCAGTGAGCCCAACCTTCAGAACATCCCCATCCGGACCGACCTCGGACGGGAGATCAGGCGAGCGTTCATCGCCGAGCAGGGAGCGAGCATCCTCTCGGCCGATTATTCGCAGATAGAACTCAGGGTGCTCGCGCACATGAGCCTGGACCCCGTTCTGATCCAGACCTTTCAGGAGGACCAGGACATCCACACACGCACGGCATCGGAGATCTTCGGCTTGCCGCCGGAAGAGATCACGCCCGAGATGCGACGCAAGGCAAAGGCAGTGAACTTCGGCATTATCTACGGAATCTCTGCTTTCGGCCTGGCGCAGAACATCGGCGTATCAAGCATCGAGGCCAAGCGTTACATCGACAGCTACTTTGCCCGGTACCCCAAAGTGCGGGAGTTTCTCGACAGGACCATCCAGGATGCAAAGGCGGATGGATACGTGACCACGCTCCTCGGAAGGCGCCGTTTCATACCTGAGCTCTCATCATCCACGGCATCGGTACGGAATTTCGGCGAGCGAACGGCGGTCAACACGCCGATTCAAGGAACCGCCGCCGACCTGATCAAGCTTGCGATGATACACATCCACCGGCGGCTTCGGATGGAGCGCCTGCATTCAAAGATGATCCTCCAGGTTCATGATGAGCTGGTATTTGAAGTGGCTGACAGCGAAATCGACCGGATGAGAAAGCTGGTCAGGGAGGAAATGGAGGGTGTGCTCGATCTTGCGGTGCCCATCAAGGTTGACATGGGGGTGGGAAAGAACTGGGACGAGGCGCACTAGGGAGATTCGAAGTTTAAAAAGAGAAATTCACACAGCCTGCGCACCTTCTCCGTATTTCATTTGAACTCGAACCGATACTTGATGTCCACGCCGGTGTCGCCCAGTTCATTCCGCTCAGCTGACAAAGCGTAATGCTTGTTCAGAATATACTCTATCCTGAAGATCTGTTCCGGCGTGGTGGCGCCTACATTTGATGAATAAGTGGCATAGACCTTCTCCTGAACGATCTCCTTGCCGACTGTCACGCGCGGCACCGTTACGTCGCCCTTGTTCACATAGGGATCCACCTGGAATCTGTCGAGGCCCGTCAGAGTCTTCGCCCGGCTCTCGACGACGTCCTGGAGCTGTCCGGTCGCAAAGTAGTAGGCCTCGCTCATGCCCACTTCGTTCTCCCTGCCCTTGATCTCGGTACTGGTCTTCCCGAGTGCCAGAAGAGCTACGATATCCTGATCGGGAAGCGACGGGTCGGATAGGAGCACGACAACGGCCCGGTCTGCCGTTCCGGTGACCGCAAGCGTCACACGGTACTGCCGCACCACGATCTCGGCCTGAATATCGAGGATGGGGTTCAATCGGTTTGGGTCGACGAAGTCCGCGGACGCATGGACAATCTTAAAATCGTTCTGGCGGAAATACACAGTCCCTTTCCTGGCCTCGACCCTGCCAAGCAGCTGCGGCTGGTTCACCGTGCCCCGCAGGAACATATCCACGTCGAGCGGCATTTTGGCGAGGTTGTTCTGCAGCATGATGGTGTCCTTGCCGTGAAACCGGATATTGATCTGCGTCTCGCCGATCCAACCGATATCCGCTTTCTTCTTCTGGGACAGTCCTTTGCCGATAGGCACGAGCATGCTTTTCCAATCCGCCCTCTGGTCATAGAGGGCGTGCTTGATAGCCACATCGCCGGTAAGGGACTGCGTTGCGGCATCGCCGTCGTAATTGAGGGCCCCCGACAATGTGGATGTGAGCCCTTCAGGATAATGGACCGTAACGTTCTCGAACGAAGCCTTCACTGAAAAATTTTGAAGCGCAAATGACGTCAGTTCCGCATAGCCCGATATATGAAAAGTCCCCCCTCCCATCGAGCCGGACAGAGAATCAGCCACAATGCGGTCTTTAGAGAAGTTGATCTTGCCGTTCAGCGAGGAGAACCTCTGAGGGACATCCTTGATCTTGATGTCTCCGTTCTTGAGAAGCAGACTACCAATCACGTCGGGGTTCTTCCACTCATCCTGTACCGTCAACTTCACCTCTGCGGTGCCGTTAACGTATTCCACTTCACGGAACAGCAGTCTGAGGAGGGAGAGGTTCGCAGTTCCCGTAAATTTAAAATCCATGTCCTTCATAAGCTCGGCGCCGCCGGTGATGGAGATCTTCGTCCCGGGGCCGCTGAAATCGAGGGATTTGATGTCCAGAACCCCTCCATTAAAAGCAAAACTGGCCGGCGCTTCGTTGTCGATACGATAGTCACCGACCACAAGGCCGAGATGCTCGAACGACGCCGTGCCATACATCTCAGACATGCTGCTGCCGGTTCCGTGCACGGACATGCGGCCTTCTGCGATCACTTTGAGCCGTCCTGAGTATTCTTTGTTTCCCGCAACGAGGAAAGGATCGATATCGTCTGAGTGAATTTTTGCTTCAGCGCTCCACGCATATGGCTGCCGAAGGGCCAAACGGCCGGTTACGCCTGCCCGGTCTCCGGCAAACCACGACGTGAACAGGAGGACACCATTGCTGATCTGTGCTCCCGTCGTCACCTTGCCTATGTCCGTCTGACGATACAACAGGTGGTCAATCTCCATCGATGCCATAACCCGGGGGTGAGCAAAGCTTCCCGACGAACTGACAGTGAGGTCGAATTGACCATCTATCGGCAGGGATGCCATATGATCGATCTCGGAAAGCCTGACATTCTGGCTTTCGAGGTTCGCGGCATATGTGCCATCAAAACCGATCCAGCCGGATGCTTTTACTGTGCCGCTCCCTTTTTGCAAAAAGACCTGGGGGAAGGAAATCTTGTTCGTCACGAGGGAGGCTGATATGGTCCCCTTCTTGAACGACTCTCCATAGGCGCTTCCAGCGTCAAGCGCGAGACGGCCGCTTCCCGTATATTCGTGCACCGTGCCATTAAAAGAGAGCTCACCGGTGATGTTCATATGGAGCGGCAAGGGCCCGGAGAACATCGCAACAATGCTTACGACGTCTGAACGCAAGACTTTGAGTCGCGCGTCATAAACAGGCTCCTTCCCGGTCAGATCAACGCTTCCGTCGAACAGATAGCGGGAAGTCTGCTGATGGATATCCGCGGAGGCGAGGCTGACCTTTTTCTTACGGTATTGGAGTCTGCCTTCAACGCTGGTGATCGTAACGCCCCGGATGGTCACCGGGCCGGCAGTGAACGTTCCGTCAAACAGAGGATCGGTGAACGGCCCTGTCAGATTCCCGGTAATCCCTACCTCTCCCTCCAGCGGCAAAGCAGTCAGAAAGGAGAGTGTCTTATTTTTACCCGACGATTTGGCGTTAAGCACGGCATCAAAACCCCTTGAGGTGTCTGCCCTCCCCGTGAGCTGCACCACGAGGTCCCCCGCGTGGATATCGAAATGACTGATGTTCAATCCTTGGTTCCCATACCCCATAGTCGCGTTGATGCTTTCAATCAGAACGGTTTTGTCTCCCCGCGAGATTTTCCAGTTCGCACCGGAGATTGCCATGTTTTTGTTCCGATAGTCAAACGAAAATGACGCGTTCTGGAGCAGAAGATCGCGGAACGGAATGGCGCTGAATCTGCAGGTCCCGCTAATTTCGGGATCAGACAGTTTCCCTCGTATGGTCGCCGATGCATCTATGCGGGGCTCCGGCTGTTTCTGTCTACGAAGCGGCTTCATGAAATTTGCGAATTTTCCTATGGTCTGGGGACCGGATCTGACCCTGAGCTTCATGTCCAGCTTCGCGTTAGGGAACGGTCCGGCGGAGCCTGAAGCCGTGATCGCGGCATCCGCCGTCGAGAGTTCGAACGAGTCAACGTGGAGGCTTCCACGGTCGTACACCAGCGCGGCCCGGACTCTGCCAGACACCTCGGGATAAGCGGGCGTGATGAGCCGGACAGCGGAGTTGTTGAACGCGACCTTTGCGCTCTCGCCGACAATGTTGATCCTGGCGATTATATTGACATCGGAGACCGACAATTGTGCGGACGAGTTCAGGTCGGTGAATGAAATCCGGGCCTGACTGATCCTGATGGTACGTAAGACCATCTCAAATCGCGACGGGCCTTCCGTCTGCATGCGAGCGATGTTCGACCGAATGTGGTCGATCAGCGTCAGAACATTTACCTCTCCTTCCCGTGAGCGTTCAGCCTGTATGCGTGGCTCAATGATGTCGATTGCCGGCAGCTTGACCTTCTTGAGAAGCAGGGGCAGCGGGTCTATATGCACTTTTATCTTACGGACGGCAACCGCCTGCTCCCCGCGCGCATCAGGAACTGATATATCCCGCACCTCAAGATACATGGGGATGAAGTTGGCCCGGATCCAGCCAATCTGCGCTTGGGGACCCAATACATCCTGCAGGGGCCCGATCACATACGGCCTTATTCTGACGGCAAACGCATCGCTTTGAACGTACAATTCCAGTGCCCCGAGAAGGACCACGGAAAAAATCGAAAGAATGAAGAGTATTTTTTTCATGAAAAAAGATCCTAATGCTGACTGTCCGCGTTTGTCTCCAGCACCTTGAGCAGCGCATCTTTGATCCGTTCGAGCCTAACCCCGTCAGTGATCTTCTTGCGCAGCAAATCCGTAACATAGAACGAATCCATGGCTCTTGCACCCTCGGTCACGATCTTTGCCGAACCGATGTCGAGATTGAGATCATAGAGTGTTTTGGTTATCTGGTACAGAATACCGACCCGGTCCCGCGCGCTGATATCGATAATAGTGAAGGAATTCGACGTGTCGTTGTCATAATCTACGGTCGGCGTAATGGCCCCGGGCAAGGGACGAGAGGAAACGTACGAGGAGCGGGGCTCCGGCGGTTTATACGCGCTCGTGAGCGCGGTGCGAAGTTCCGACCGTACGCTTTCCCATGCGTCGTCATAGGGATAGAGCTTCCCCTCGGGATCGGTTATCTGGAACATGTCGATCATCACGCCGCTTTTCGAGGTATAGACTTGTGCACGAAGTATGTTGAGGTTTTTGGAAGCGATTGTGCCGGCTGTCCGGTAGAACATTCCGTAGGCGTCGTATGCGCAGACCGTGAGTTCCGTGTACCCTCTCTCCGTATTATGACGATATTGGATCACAAGCTTCTCGTCAGGAAGACGATGCATCATCTTCATGTGCTCGATCACCTTGTGGACCGGGGTCTGGAGAATGTACTGCTCGGGCATGGCGACAAGGAAGGTGTCGATGTCCATGTCGGAGAACCGGCCCGCGGCATTCTTTTTGATCTTGACGGATGCTGCGATCAGCCTTGCATGCTCCTCTTCGACGATCTGGACGCTCCGGTCAAGATAATTGAGCGTCCGAATGTAGAGATCTTGGAGAAGCGCCGCCTTCCACTGTGTCCACGCCGTGGGATTCACTGCCGATATATCGGCATAGGTGAGCAGGTATAGCATGGCAAGGGTCTCCCGGTCGCGTACACGCCGGGAAAAATCGGCAATCACCTTCTGATCGGTAAGTTCGCGGCGCTGGGAAATGCTCGACATGAGCAGATGATTCCTGATCAAGAAGAGCACCCGTTCCCGGTCTTCATCGGCTATACCGAGCCGTACAAGTATCGCCTCCGCAAGCCCTACACCTTTGTACTCATGCCCGGATCGGTACGCCTTTCCCAAATCGTGAAGCAGAACGGCGAGGATCAGGACCCAGCGCTTTTTCAGTGCTTTGAACGCATCGAACAGCGTGGCCAGTCCGGGAAAGAGGCCAGCCCACAGGCTCTGGAGGTTGCGGATCGCGATCAGGCTGTGCTCGTCCACGGTGTACATATGATAGTAATCGTGCTTGGCAAGCGCTTGAATGGAGCGGAACTCCGGCAAATACCTCCCGAGAGTGCCCAGGTCCTTCATGAGCGTGAGGGTCTCGAAAAGGTTGTCGGGATTGTCCAACACGGAGATGAACGCCGATGCCGCAGCCGGCGACGTTCTCACTTCGTCGCCCATCCTGCATCCTCGAACCAGGGCTTTGAGCTTGTCCGAGAACGCGGCATGGCGCGATTGCGCGATCGCGAATGCCGCCATGATCTGTGCAGGATCTTCGCGGCAGACCCCTTCCGCGGCGGGAACGAGGGTCCTGCCGATGAGAGAGAATGAACCGAGCTTCAGGGTCCGCGTGTACCACCGCCGCGCGGGCTTTCGAAGCACGGCATCGGACACGATATTCGAAAAATCGAGGACATTTCTCGCAAAAAGAAAATACGTCTTCATGAACCGCTCAACGGCGAGGAGATGCGCCGAATCGCGATAGCGGAAGTCTTTTGCCACCCGTTCCTGCAGGTCGAAGGTAAGATGGTCGTTCTTGCGGCCGGAGAGGTAATGGATCTCGTTTCTCACGCGCCAGAGGAAATTGCGGGACCGTAAAAAAACCGCGTACTGCCCTTCAGTAATAACACCGGCAGAAACAAGATCGGCGAGTGAAGCAACGCGGAAGTGCACGAAGGAGATCCACAGTGACGTGTGAAAATCCCTGAGCCCCCCTGCCCCCTCCTTTATGTTCGGCTCCCGCAGATAAACAGAGCCCCCGTACTTCCGGCGCGTCGCGTTCCTTTCCGCTATTTTTTCAGTGATAAAAGCGGCGGCCTTCCAGTAAAAGACCTCGCTGTGCATGGACCTGAGGAACGATGCGTAGAGGGAGTGGTCCCCCGCGATGAGGCGGGATTCGATCAGGGACGTTCGTATCTTGGTATCCCGGCGCGCCAGCGATACGCATTCATCGATACTCCGCACGCTGTAACCGATGTCCAGGCCTGCGTCCCAGAGCTGATAGAGCAGCTCGGGCGAACGCTTTCTGTCCTTCTCATCGCGGCAGAGGAACATGATGTCGATATCCGAATGCGGGTTCAGTTCACCCCTTCCATAGCCCCCGATGGCGAGGAGCGCTGGCATGGGGGACTCGGCCGCCAGGCGGGAATATGCCTCGCGAAGCGTGCGGTCGATGAGGCTCGTACGCAGTTGCACTACCTCATTGCCGCCTGCGCCGGCAAAGTGTCTTTCCCGGATACGAGCGTCTTCTTCGTCGAGCAGCGCTTTGATGGTGCAGGAATGTCTGGAGGTCAGTGTATGATCCAAGATGTTCACGATAAGAAGACCAACGGGTAATGGCAAACCATGGAGACACAGAGACGCAGAAAAGAGGCCCTCATATATCCCGCGGTCGCTGCATCCCGTTGTCTTTGCGGTTCACTTATTTGACGCCTTTGAAACTGATGGATTTTATCTCGTCCATCGTGAGCATGAAGCTTCCAAAACTGGACTCGCCGAACACGCGGGCATCGGAGTCGACATCAAAAACAGCTTCGCCCCCGTCCCTCAGGTGCGCGGTGACCCTCACCCTCCGGTCCTTTTTTTCTCCAACCGTCAGCTCTTTCACCCGTTCGAACGGCAAGTTGACCTGTGCCATGCCCATGTATCCTGCGAAGTGGATCCTCCCTTCCCAGCTGAACTTTTCGCCTTCAATCTTGTTGCCGGTAACATCCATCACCACAACCATGAAATTTTTATCAACCCGAGGTGCTTTCTCGAACCCCCCGCCTTTGCCTCCCATGGCACTGAGGAATATAAATACTGATGCCATGAAAGCGATGGATGCCAGTCTCTTGTGCATGATGGACTCCTTTCAGAAGCAACGGGTTAAGGGCTTATTGTTCAATAAGTTATATTATTAAATTACCACAACAATACATGCCTTTCAAGAAAAAAGCTTGCAAACAGGGTGTTCTTTCTGTAAGGTAACCAGAGGGGAATAATGTAGGAGGACGGCGGTGGCCGACAATTTTACAAAACTCGTTGAGCTCATGGCACGGTTGCGCGGGCCCGATGGATGCCCCTGGGACCACAAGCAGACCCCGGAGTCGCTCAAGCCCTTCCTGATAGAGGAATGCTACGAGGTGATTGACGCACTTGACGAAGGCGACCCGCAAAAGGTGAAGGAAGAGCTTGGGGACCTCTTGTTCCAGATCGTATTTCACGCCAGGATCGCGGAAGAAAACGGGCAGTTCACGATCAGGGATGTGATCGATGCCAATCTGGAAAAGATGATCCGGCGCCATCCGCACGTGTTCGGGGACGTACGGGTCTCGACGGACAAGGAAGTAATCGCCAATTGGGAAGAGATCAAAAAGGGAGAAAAAGGATACGAGCAGCGAAAATCCATCCTCGAGGGCGTGCCCCGGCACCTCCCCTCGCTCCTTCGTGCCCACAGCCTTCAGGAACGGGCAGCGCGCGTGGGGTTCGACTGGAGCAGGATCGATGAGGCCCTGCCCAAGCTCGATGAAGAGATTGCGGAGTTCAAGGAGTCGCTCAAAAAGCAAGACGCCTCAAGCATCGAGGAAGAGCTTGGGGACGTCTTCTTCATGCTCGTCAACATCTCGCGCTTTCTCGGCATAAATCCCGAGGATGCCCTCCGGAAAACCATCAGCAAGTTCATCCGCCGCTTCAGGTACATCGAAGAGAATGCCGCCGACCTGGGCAAGCCTTTGAGCGAAATGACGCTCGATGAGATGGAAAAGCTGTGGCAGGAGGCAAAGAGCAAATAAAAGGAGAGAAGCACAGGATCCGCCTGATATCATGTCACAAAGATGTTTTCCGCAGATCCCCGAGCATGCCGCCAAGAGGACAGCGTAGGCACATCCCCGAGACAGTAAGCTTACAGGCTCCATGAACATTCCATTAACAGATCGCGCCCTCCTTGATAGCAAATCACTATCATAAATGCTGATGACTGAAAGAGCTTAGCAGGAAGAGTAATGGGCTTGACTTAAACTCATGACTACGGGGTGGTTATTGTGAGAGTGTAGGTTCCGTACCTGCCCGCCGATACAGGCCTTGCGGACGATGACTGGACTCTTACGTAGTAAGTGCCGGTTGATGCGGCCGTAAATGTCAGCCTTGAACCGAGGATGTCAAACCCGTTGTCGTGACATATCCCGTAGGCGTCGCACAGCGTCCCGCGATAGACTGAACTTGGGACGGTCGTGCCTGCATAGATAGTTCCGTTCGCGTTGTCATTTGGATTTGGGGGCGTAGTTCCAGACGTCGTCGTTGTTCCATCGGAATTCAGCAAAGTGATAACGGTATCCGCGCCGTTCAGCAGGTTGGTTGTTGTGATTGTATACTGATTACCCTTCTGCCCATTAAAGGCGATATAATCAATGTCACTAGCGCCGGGCGACGTGTACAAAGTGTGCTCTTGCGGTTGGCCGAAAGCATACACGCTTGCGGATTGCCAAGTATTGTCAGGCTCATAATTATCTAGCGTATATTGCACGAGCCTATCTAGGAAAATTGAGTCTATTGACAATGCAGATGTAACAAGTAATGAGTGCCACTGGTCCCAGAACAATTCAAGGTTTGCTGGCGTGGGATGATTTGCTTGAAAATTCGTAATGACAGCCCATACATCCTGCATCCCGAAAGTTTTATTTATATCCAGCAGTATCTTCGCAATGGCCACCTCACCACATGCATAATAATAAGAGCCCCCATACGTTCCATCGGGACTATCCATGTCGATCGCGACTCCGGCGTTGTTTCCGACGGTATCAACGTATACGGTGAGAGGGACGTTCGCCGCAGAGGACAAGAGCTGTGGTGCGTTGGCGTTGAGCCACATCTTTATGTTTCCCGGCATTGAATCGCCCCATCCCTCGCTCCAGGCAAGTCGCATATCAAGGTCGTTATCCGTGATGTCGTGCGACCCCCCTGGAGAATCATCTTGAGAAAAATGGGCCGCCATGAAGTGGCCGAACTCGTGGTAGAGCACGTCATCGTCATACTCATCCGTGTCTCCCGTTGACGTGTCGTTCAATATGAAAATCCCCTCTCCTTGCGGGCAAGCCGGGCAATAATAAGTTCCGTTTGTGTTTCCCGGCTGCCAGAATCCGGACAGGGGGGGTGGATAGGATTTCGCCAGGCTATACACGAACTGGAATCCATTCGTAAAGACATCCAGTATATTAAATGCGCCGCCGATAGATGCCGTCGGAACGGACATATTTACATTCGCCGGGCCCAGAGGGATGAAATCGTCGCTTCCGACAGCGTAAATGGATCCGGAAAGGCTCTTGACAGCTATCTGAGGAGTGCTGCCGGACAGGGTCGCTTCCGCCTTGACCCTGACGTACACGCTCGTTGACGTCGTAGTCGTCGAAATACTGTATAAACCGTTTGCGTCTGTCTGCGTTGTCGCGGTTACCGTGGAGCCGAGCGCATCCACGATCTCTATGCTGGCATATCGCACCCCCTTGAGGGGCTGATTGCCTGTAAACCCGTTCAAGCCGTATTCTTTGTCCTGATATTGCACCTTCCCGCTGATCGTGATGGGGTTGGACACCGCGTCCGGCGTCGCTGAAACCTCGATCGAAAGGGCGCTTTCTCCTGCTGCGCTCACCGCTGTCACGACATAGTAGTACGGCGTTCCGTTGTTAAGGCCCGTATCGCGATACGACGTTGAAGATACGCCTGATGCTATTTTCGTCCTCGAGCCTCCCGGGGCAACCGACCTGTAAACATTGTATGCGGTGGCAGAACCGGCGGCGCTCCAGCCTAAGGTCACGGCCGCATCACCCGCAACCGCGCTGACAGCCATCGGCGCAAGGGGGATGACCGGCGGCGGAGACTCGCTGCTGCCGCCGCTGCAACTGAAAAGAATCGATGCCGTTAGGAGGAGACTGAAGAGAACGAACGTGTGAAGGTTCTTTTTTTGCGTCATTTGGCGTACGCTATCGATACTCTATGATATCCCGGCCCTTGCTGTCTTTCTTCACGGGATGTTCCTGCTCCGGTTTCGATTTGACTTCCTTGCCCAGGCCATAGTGCGCTGCAGCAGAGAATCGTGTGCCATCTGAAGGGGATATGATCGCCCGGGCTTTGATCCTTCCTAGCCCGCTCTTAGGAGCGCGGACGGTCAGGACAATGGTCTTCTCTTCGTTCTTTCCGGCTGGCCCGCTCCATGACGTATCGCCTGAAACGAGCTTTGCTCCTCCGGTAAGCTCCACTTCAATGCGCATCTGCCGAACGTCGATGGAGGACGTGGCTGATACATTGAAATCAATGATGTCTCCCGGCTTTATCTGAGCCTGAATGATGTCCTGCTGGACGGGCGCTATTCTGATCCGTAGCGGGGGGAGCGGCTTTCCGGAAGTACCGGCCGCGCATTCGTTGGAATAGATCGAAATGCCGATTGCAAACAACAGGCAATATGCAACTAGTCTTTTGTTCATGTGCGCGTAATTATATCCAGAGAGGGATCAGAATTGCAACAGTAAAATGTCACGCGGGAGGTCTTCGGAGAAATGGTTTCCCCTCCGTAAAGAAACGTTAATCATCTGATTCATCGAGAAGCAGCGCGATTCTTTCCCCGGCCGTCCCTTGGTCTCCATGATCAAGATGATCGTTCTTTGCTTTTTTTTGGCTGATGAACAGACATCCCATGAACGTCCTCCGCTGCCTCCATTATCGCTTCTGACAGCGTGGGATGGGCATGGATCATCTGCCCGAGGTCTTTTGCCGTAGCTCCCATCGTCATTGCCAGCACACCCTCATGGATGAGTTCGGTCGCATGAGCTCCGCAGATATGAACGCCGAGCACCTTGTCGGTCTCCTCCTCCGCGATCACCTTTACCATGCCGGCGAGCTCCCCCGTGGTATGTGCTTTGCCGAGGCCCCGGAACTGGAACCTGCCTACCCGGTACTTGATGCCCTTCTCAACCGCCTGTTTTTCACGGAGGCCGACGCTCCCGATCTCAGGCACCGTGAAGATACCTGACGGGACGGTGGAATAATCCATGCGAACGCTCCCGCCCAACGAATTCTGCGCGGCGACCAGCCCCTGGCGTGATGCCACATGGGCGAGCAGGATGTTCCCGGTCACATCGCCGACAGCGTAGACGCCGGGAACGTTCGTCTCCATCCTTTCGTTCACGATGATATTCCCGCGCTTCCCCGTGTTCACGCCGACAGCTTCCAGCCCGATATCCTCGGAATTCATGCTGCGGCCGATGCACACGAGGATCCGCTCCGTTTTGACTTCCTGGCCGTTCGAGAGCTTCGCAACCATCATCCCATCGCCGCCTTTTTCCACATTCTCGACTTTGACGCTTGTGATGAGCTTGATCCTCGCCTTTTTCAATTCCCTCTCGAGTATCTCGGATATCTCTTCGTCCTCCGTGGACACGGCATGCGGCAGCATCTCGACCATCGTGACATCCGCCCCGAATGACCGGTAGATGAAGGCGAATTCCGAGCCGATCACGCCCGCGCCGACGATAAGGAGGCTCCCGGGAATACTGGCGAGTCGAACAGCGTCGTCACTCGTGATGACGCTTTCCCCGTCAAATGGCAAGCCCGGCATCGCCGCGGGCCTTGATCCCGTGGCAATGATGATTTTGTCCGATTTAACGTCCATGGTGGTGCCGTCCTTTTGGACGACCCGTACCACGTCAGGTGACAGTAATGAACCCCGGCCCTCTATCAGGGCAACTCCCCAGCTCTTGAACAGCCCCTTGACCCCTCTTACCTGGGTTCCAACGACCTTGTCCTTTCGTTCTCGTATCTTTGCCAGGCTGTAACCGACCTCACCGGACAGCAGAACGCCGAATTCAGCGGCATTTCGTACGAGCTCAAGAGCTGAAGCTGAAGCGATAAGCGTCTTTGTGGGTATACAGCCCCAGTTCAGGCAGACGCCTCCGACCTCCGCATCCTCGATCACCGTCACTTGTGCGCCCTTCTGTGCTGCACTGATCGCCGCCACATAACCGCCGGGACCAGCACCTATGATCGTCAGTTTGACAGACATATCGAACTCCTCGTTTCTTGTGAAAAAAAAGGGAGAGTATATACTCTCCCCCTTTAACAAGTTCTCATGCTGCTGATCCCATCGTTTCCGGGACCGTTCCCTATTTCCCCTCTTCTTCTTTCAAAAACTTTTCGTATTCTGCCTTGCTCATAAGGTCGTTTAATTCGGAGGAATCGTTCATTTCGAGCACCACAAGCCATCCATTTCCGTACGGGTCTTCATTTATGATCTCAGGAGAATCGGCCAGGTCCTCGTTCACTTCCACCACCGTACCCGAAACGGGGCTGACGACCGGCGAGGTCGCCTTCGTGGACTCTATTTCGGAGAGCTCGGAGTCGGCATCGATCTCTGTATCAGCCTCGGGCAGGTCGACATAAACGATATCGCCCATCTGCTGCTGCGCGTAGTCGGTGATCCCGATTGTCGCACGCTTTCCCTCGACCCGCACCCAGGCATGTTCTCGATGGTATTTTATATCATCAGGGTTCATGAGCCACCTCCGCAATTATGACCGAGCAAGGACGAATTTGTTTTTAGCCTAAGCACGGAATTTTGTCAAGCAAAAAATGGGAGCACGCATTTCGTGCATTCGGAAAGTAAAAAGGGGAAGCGTTTTTTCGCATCCCCTTCTCTCAGAAAATGATTGTTCGTGGTCGCGTTAGACGGCGACGGGCTCCTCAGCCTTTGTCTTCTCCTCGGCCGCAAACGCAGGTGGAGCTTCCACCATCGTAATGGCCTTCTTGGGGCACCGGGGCGCGCACATCCCGCACCCGATGCACTTCTGCTGGTTGACGACATGCACTTTTCGGAGGTCGCCCGAGATCGCATTGACGGGGCAGACCTTCGCGCACACATCCAGGCCGTCGCATTTCGCCGGATCGATGTATGCCCTGGTCCGTTCGGGTATGTAATCGAAGATTGCGCTCGTCGGGCACTTCCTTACACACAGCCCGCAGACGATGCACTTGGCGTGGTCGATCCTCGCGAGATTGTTATCGATCCTTATGGCATCCACCGGGCAGGTCCTGACGCATATGCCGCAGGCGATGCAGCCTACCTGGCACTTCTTTTTGGTATCCACACCCTTGTCCCTGCTGTGGCAGCTGATCACCACGGCCTTGGAAGACTGTGCAAGCTCGATGACCTGCTTGGGACAGGCGGCCACGCACTTTCCGCATGCCGTGCACTTCTCGGGACTGATGATCGGCAGATTGTCCGCGCTCATCGTAATCGCATCAAAAGGACAAGCCCTCATGCAGGTAGCATACCCCAGACAACCGTACTCGCAGGACTTGTCGCCGCCGGCAGCGAGTACCGCAGCCGTACAGTCCTGGACTCCCGTGTAAATGAACTTCTTCTGGCTGAGACTTGTCCCGCCCTGGCAGAAAACCCGGGCGATCTTCGGCTCCATTTTTTCCGCTCTCTTACCGGTGATCACGGCAATCTTTTCCGCAACGGCAGATTTGCCCGGTGCGCACAGACTGACCGCTACGTCCGGGTTCCCAACGACTGCCTCGGCATATCCCATGCAGCCCGCGAAGCCGCAGGCACCGCAGTTTGCGCCGGGGAGCGCCTCGCGCACCTGCTCAACCTTCGGGTCCATTTTTACGACGAAACGCGCGGCGACGAGGGCAAGAGCCACGCCAAAAACGATGCCCAGCGCGCCCAGCACAATAAGCGTCGTATACACGGTGGACGTGGGGACATTTCCGCTCGCCTCTACCGGTGCGCCGGCCTCGACAAGCGGGACCAGCCTGTTCGCGACCAGGTGCAGCGCCTGGGAGAAAATTTGAATGAGAAGGTTTGTCATTTGTTCATACATTTGTCTTTACCTTCATTTTCGCCACTAGGATACCGGGCATCGGCTCCCTGACCCGGTTACTTTGTGGCGGAGTTTATTTCTACAGCGTGATCATCCCCGAGAACCCCAGAAATGCCAGGGCGATCAGCCCGGTCAGGACGAAGGATATCGGCAACCCCCGGAACGACTTGGGCACATCGGCCAGCTCGAGTTTTTCCCGAATGCTCGCCATGATCGTGAGTGCCAGGCTGAAACCGAGACCGGATCCCACTGCCAGCCCCATGCTTTCGAACAGAGTGTAATTTTCATCCGCGTTGATGAGAGGGACAGCTAGGATTATGCAGTTCGTAACAATCAAAGCGAGGTAAATGCCGAGCTTATAGTACAGTGCCGGAGCGACCTTCTTCATGATGGTGTCCGCCGCCTGGACGAAAGCGGCGACCGTTCCTATGAAGATCACGATCTTCAGGAATCCCAGGTGATAGGGGGTCATGACATAGTTGTAGATGGCCCAGTTGAGGACCGCCTCGACAAGCATGACGGCGGTGAACGTAAAGCTCATGCCTATCGCCGTCTCCATCCTTTTCGTTACGCCGAAGAAGATGCAGAGACCGAGGTAGCGGGAGAATACGAAATTGTTAATGAGTGCCGAAGCGATGAATATTGTCAGGACGTGCTGCCACATGATATCCTCCGGGAAAAATCCTGAAATCCGTTATCGAAGCCGGGCATAATGGGAACCTTGAAATTCGAAATCAGGATTTGATCGTTTAATGATGCCCCCCTCCGCCACCCCCCGTGCCGCCGAAGAACTTGCGGTCGATCCAGTTGAGCCAGCCCATCATGAGGCCCATGGCGAAAAAACCGCCCGTCGGCATGATCATGATGAGCAGAGGTTTAGCGGGCAGGATGTGAACGTTCCAGAGCGACCCCTTGCCCAGAAACTCCCTGAATATACCGAGCATCACTAAGGCAAGGAGAAACCCCACTCCCATCCCTACCCCGTCGACGAACGACGGCAAGAGCTTGTTCTTGCTTGCGAACATCTCAGCGCGCGACAGGATGATGGCGAAGGCGACGATGAGCATGATATAGAGGCCCATTTCTTTGTACACCGCCCTTTGGTAAGCGGACATCACCTGATCGATCACCGTGACCCAGGTCGCGGTGATAAACACGTAGGCAGGAATGCGGATTTTGGGATTGATGAAGTTCCTCAAGAGGGAAACCGTCACGTTCGTCATGGTCATGACGAACAGCACAGCGACACCCATGAGAAACCCGTTTTTCACGCCGCTCGTGACGGCCACGGCCGGGCAAAGGGAAAGCGCGAGCCTGAACACCGGATTCTCGCCAAAAATGCCGTTTTTAAAAAGTTTCCCCAAGCTTAATTCATTGCTCACTTCGTCACCCCCTGTGCGACAGCAGCTCTGACGCCTGCGCCGTACTTTTCAACGAGCGTCTGAACGGCGTCTTTGACGCCGTTTGTAACGCCGCGGCTCGAATAGGTGGCACCGGATATTGCCTGGATGTTTTCCTTGGTCTCACCCTTGATCAGGACGATCTGTGAAAGACCTTTGCCCTTAAACTGGTCGAGAAAACTCTTTTCCAGGACCTGGTCCCCGAGGCCCGGGGTCTCATTCATATCGAGGACCTTGACTTCGCTGATCTTCATATCGGGGGTCAGAGACACGAGCATCTGAATGAAGCTCGAATACCCCTTGCCTGCAGTGCTCGCGATGTAGGCTACCGGATGTCCGCCGGCGGTCGCCTGATAGTACTCGTAGGGTTTGTTGTTGACGGTCCACGTGCCTGCCGGCTTTATGGGATCGGTCGCGGCAGGCGCCATCTCCTTCAGGGCCTCTTCCTTCTCCTGTTTCTCCGCCTGAAACCGGACGGGGTAGGTATACTTGTAGGTCACTGCCATGATAACACCGGCGGCGACGAAAATCAGGACAAGAGGCATGGTTATCTTGATTATGTCCTTCATTTCTTCACCCCCTTGGCCTCGACCTTGCCGAAGACAGGGCTCCTCATGCCTCGGTCAAGGAGGGGCGCAAAGCAGTTCATGAGAAGGATGGCGAACATCACGCCCTCGGGGTAGCCGCCTTTAAGGCGTATGAGCGTCGTGAGGATCCCGCAGCATATGCCGAAAACCACCTGGGCGCTTCGGATCGACGGACCGGTCACATAGTCGGTTGCCATGAAGAACGCTCCGAGGATCAGGCCTCCGGACATCATGTGCAGGATTGGATCACCGGTCATAAGACCTTCCTTGCCGCCGAAGATCCAGGTAAGAACGCCGACCGTGGCGATAAAGGGAATGGGTATGTGCCAGGTGATATACCGCTTCATGAGCAGAAACGCAGCGCCAAGCAGGATCGCGATCACCGAGGTTTCTCCGAGAGACCCGGCCCGGTTTCCGAGGAAGAGATCCTGGTACAGGGCAGCTTTCGTGTGGTAGATCTCAAGGAGCTTCGACATCCCTTCTTCTTTGAGAACGACCAATGGAGTAGCGGTGGTCTTGGCGTCTATGGCCATGAAGGTCTTGGCTGGAGCAATAAAGGTGGTCATGGTCTTGGCAAAGCTGATCAGGACGAAGGCTCGTCCGACAAGCGCGGGGTTGAAGATATTGTAGCCGAGGCCGCCGAAAAGTTGCTTCGCGATGATGATGGCCACGATGGATGCGATGAACGGGATGTAGAGCGGAGTATTTGCGGGAAGGTTCAAGGCAAGCAGCAGGCCTGTCAGGAACGCGCTCCCGTCTGAAAGGGTAATGGGCTTCTTCAGCAACCGTTGCATGCCTGCTTCCGCCAGGAGGGACGTTGCAAGACAGACGAGTATGACCATGATCGCCGGCAAGCCGAAATAATACACGGACATGAGCGTCGCGGGAAGGAGTGCCCCGCTCACGGTCCACATGATCTTGGCCGTGTCCTCCTCAGCCCGCATGTGAGGCCCGATGGAAACGATCAGCTGGGGCTGGCTTTTCTGTGGTTCCTTTGGGGTCACTGCTGCATCCATCGCGTAAACTCCTATTTGATAAGTTCCCTGGTATCTTCATCCCGAATGATGTTGCACTTCGGAATGCCGATAATCAGAAAATCCTGGATATTCGGGGTTGAGGCGGAATCCGATGACTGCGTCACTTAATTCTTCTTCTTTGCCAGTTCCTTCTTGGCCTTCTTCACCCACTGGACCATCGGCCGGTTCGCCGGACAGACGAAGGTGCAGGAACCGCACTCGAAGCAGTCCATCAAATTATAATCTTTTGCGTCTGCGTAATGCCCCTTCTCAATATAAATACCGATCAAAGAGGGCTGGAGCTTCATGGGGCATGCGTCGATGCACCGGGCGCAGCGGATGCAGGGGCCGTATGATTTTGTGCTGACCTCGGACTTCGGGAGAACCAGAATGCCCGAGGTTCCCTTGATCACAGGAACGTCGAGGGTATACTGGCTCATGCCCATCATGGGCCCCCCGGCGATGACCTTGGCCGCAGTATCGGTAAGGCCTCCTGCCTCCTCGATGAGCTGAGAGAACGGGGTCCCGATCCGCACGAGGAAGTTCTTGGGGTCCTTCACCCCCCTGCCGGTCACGGTAACATACCGTTCAATGAGCGGTTTGCCGTGGCGAACAGCGTCATAGATGGCATCGGCAGTGCCCACGTTCTGCACGACAACGCCAACATCCATGGGCAGACCGCCCGCCGGAACCGTCCTGTTTGTGATGGCCTTAATGAGCATCTTTTCGGCGCCCTGAGGATACTTTACCTTGACGGGCCATACCTTGATTTCCGGCGAGCCCGCGACTGCTTTGGTCATGGTTTCGATCGCGTCGGGTTTGTTGGCTTCAATGCCTATGTAGCCTTTGCTGACGTTCAGGATCCTCATGAGGATCCTGAGGCCTTCAACGATCTCCTTCGGCTTTTCAAGCATAAGCCGGTGATCGGACGTCAGGTAGGGCTCACATTCGGCACCGTTCAGAATGACGACATCAATAGGCTTCTCCTTGGGAGGAGAGAGCTTCACATGCGTGGGGAACGTCGCCCCTCCCATGCCAACGATGCCAGCTTCCTGTACAAGCTTTTTGAGCTCATCGGGGCTGAGAAGGCTGAAATCCGGATTTTCTTTCAGCCCGGCGATCCACTCGTCCTTCCCGTCGTTTTCGATCACGACCGACGGCATGTCTACGCCGAGGGTATGGGGGAAGCTGCCGATGGCGACCACTTTGCCGGAGATCGAGGCATGAACAGGAGCGGACACAAAACCGGTGGTCTCGCCTACCTTCTCTCCCTTTTTCACTTCCTGGCCGATGACAACGAGTGGTTTGGTGGGGGCTCCTATGTGCTGGCTGAGTGGGATGACTGCTCTTTTGGGGATTGCTGCGGCGACGGTTGGCTTGTGAGCTGTAAGCTGCTTGTTACCGGCGGGATGCACACCCCCGCTGAACGTGTCATGCGCCTTGATTGTCGTGGCTTCCATTCTATTTCACCTGCCGTTATGTTTCAACAATGAAATGACAACTTGAGAATGTCTAAAAAGCCGCAAAATTTATAGCAGAACGCGAGAGATGTGTCAAGCAATATTTTGTTTTCAAGCTGCGCTATATTGCCCTTTCTGTTCCAAAACGAAACGGTCAGGGCTGTTTTCTGCGCCTCGGGATGGTCAATGCATTCTTCGTTTGCTGTTTGGTACAGGATGGGGGAGAGAATGGTCATTTCTTCAATTCTCTCCCCCATTTGCCGGAAAGATATTGCGTTCGGATTGCAGGGAAAAGCCTTTTGTTTCTCAAATACAAGTTGGCCGGCTCAAGCTACCTGAACCACTTCTTTCACAGCCGGAATTTCCTGCTTCAGAAACTTCTCAACACCCATCTTGAGCGTCATCGTAGACATGGGGCAGGAACCGCAGGCTCCTTTCAGCCGCACCTTCACAACGCCGCTCTCATCGACACTCACAAGCTCGATATCACCGCCGTCCCTCTGGAGCGCCGGACGTACCTTTTTGATAGCCTCTTCGACTTTTTCTTTCATGATTGTCTCCTTTTCTGATGATTCCAGTTCAATTATACACCTTTTTACTCCTTTATAACAGATTATTTCTATGATATGCGTCATACCCGGACACCCTCTAGCAACCCTGTCCCGGATACAAGGCGTTGATTTTCTATTTGCTCTTTAGCCTCTTGTTTGCTATATATAACCCGCTGGTTGAGCCCTTACGGGAACTCTCTATAGTGTCCCCGGTGGATATGGCTAAAATGTGTTCTCAAGGATCCGGGACATTGACTTATCAGCACATCGCAGCTATAATCGCCTCCGGCTTGTTCATGTGGGTCGGCATCTGGCAACGTATCCGCGAGGTTATCGGAACGATGAATTATCTGATTATCGGCGTCGGCGGCTTTGTCGGCGCAATCAGCCGCTATGTTTTGGCTGTCTGGATCGGTCAGCGATGGGGCAGGAGCTTTCCCCTCGGCACTTTTATCATCAACGTCAGCGGCAGTTTTCTCATCGGTCTGCTCATGACCTTGATGGCTGAGCGGTTCACGGAAAACCCGCAGTGGCGGCTGCTCCTGGTCGTGGGCTTTCTCGGCGCCTATACGACGTTTTCCACCTTTGAGTACGAGACCGGCGCCCTCCTGAACGACGGTGAGTGGCTGTACGCAGGGTTAAACGTTTTCTTGAGCGTGCTTGTTGGCTTCATTGCCTTAAAGCTCGGCGAGGTCATTGCGAAGATCGTATGATTCCAACACGGAGGGTAACGGAGAGCCAGGGATACGAGCTCCAGAATCAAGTCCAGGTCAAAAACGAGGCCCACTTGCATTAGCCAAGTCGGCATGAGATCACGTGAACGAGATTGGCCTTCGGATCTTGAAATTTGGTCCTTCCTCCTTGTTTCTCTGACCTGCAGTCTATCGTTACATATTAAGGAGCTATTATGGTCAAAAGCGGGCCAGCTAAAAAGCTTACCATCTATATCGACGAGGCGGACAAATTCCACGGCAAGCCGGTCTATGAGGTCCTGATGGACGTCTTTTACAAAAGGAAGATAGCCGGCGTCAGCGTGTTTCGGGGCATTGCAGGCTATGGAAGCGATGGCGTATTCCATACTGCTAAAATACTCGAACTCTCGACCACGCTTCCGGTCAAGATAGAAGTTGTCGACTCGGAAGAGATGGTCAACGATGTCCTGCCGGACGTGACCTCAATCGTGGAGAAAGGGCTCATCGAAGTGAGCGACACAAACGTCATTAAGTGCTGCGTGAGAAGCGGGTAGCGGCAATATCCGGCCCGCAACTTAAGAGATCGCTCACCACGGTCGTCTTCAGACGTGACTGCCTATGAATGTTCAATCCCTGGACATTGACCTCCTGCTCCTCGTCAATCACGGTACCGCGAATTCCTTTTTCGATATCCTGATGCCTGCTCTCTCCCAGCGCGGGTACCTCCTGGTCATCCCCTTTGTGCTCGCCATGTTCCTGAAGGGAGTGAACCTTCGGAACGATAAGGGGAAAACGTTCCTGGCAGCGGCGGTCTCGGCCCTTGTGATTTCCTGTTGCGCTTTACTCTTTGCCGAGCTGGCCGACTACTGGATAAAACAGACATTCGCTCGGGTAAGGCCATGCCAGGCAATCGAAGGACTCCGGCTCATCGTTTTGTGTCCGGACTCGTACTCCATGCCATCCGGTCACGCGGTGAGTTCTTTCGCCGTTGCGCTGCCCCTCTTTTACCGGACGAGGGAATTTATCGCGGTCATATGGCGCCTCTATCCTCTGCTGCTCGCGTCGCTCATATCCTTTTCAAGAATATATCTGGGGGTTCATTATCCGTCTGATGTTCTTGCGGGGGCCCTGCTGGGGTCTGTCACAGGACTGGCTCTCTCATTCCTGTATCAGTTAATGGGGACCGAAGAGATCGTAAAGCGAGACGGGGGATAGGACAAGGTCTATTCGTCCCATCCGTGATTGCCGATGAGCGGTACAAACATGCATGGAATGCTCTTCTCCATGACCATTCCCTTTGCGGTCTTGACCGCCTTCACGAGCAGCTGACCATACCTCTCTCCCACCGGGATCACCATCCGGCCGTCATCGCGGAGCTGTTCCACGAGCGGCATCGGTATATCGGGTGCGCCCGCCGTGACCATAATCGCATCGAAGGGGGCCATCTCCTTCCACCCATAGGTACCGTCATAGATCTTGATCGCCACCCTTGTATATCCGAGCCGGTTCAGCGTGGTCCTGGCCTTTTCCGCGATCGTCTTGATCCGCTCCACCGTATAGACCTTTTCACACAGCTCAGCGAGCACCGCAGACTGGTAACCGGAGCCGGTTCCGATCTCAAGGACCCGTTCCGTGCCTTTGAGATTGAGGAGCTCGGTCATGACCGCAACCATATACGGCTGGGAGATGGTCTGCCCTTCGCCGAGAGGAAGCGCATGGTCGCCGTACGCCATGTCGCGAATGGCCTCGGGCAGAAACTCGTGACGCGGGACCTTGCGCAAGGCCGCGAGCACCCGCTGGTCCTTGACGCCGCGGGCTACGATCTGCTCGTCCACCATGCGCTTACGTTCGCTCTCGTAATTGATCAATCACCGCTCCTGCGTACGGTCGTCTCCGCGTACGCCATCCTTTCCATGGCTTTTATTTTCTCGAAGGAGGAATAATCCGTGAGGTCGAGGTGGAGGGGTGTGATGGAGACCATATCACGGCCGATGGCATCGAAGTCAGTGCCCGGCTCCCGTTCCCAGTCAGGCTCTCCTCCGCCGATCCAGTAATACCGCTTGCCTCTTGGATCTACTCGCTCAACGGTCATCTGGTGGTAGATGCGTTTGCCCAGACGGGTGATGGCCGTCCCGCGAATCTGCCGGATGGGGAGGTTCGGGACATTGATGTTCAGGAGGGTCCCCTCGATCAGGCCGTGTTCGAATATCATGGTGGCGGCGCGGGCAGCTACTTCCGCTGCCTCGGCGAAACGGAAATCGTTCCGTGCTGCGAGGGAAACGGCGATGGAAGGCACACCGAGCAGTCGAGCCTCTATCGCTCCCGCCACCGTGCCGGAATACGTGATATCGTCGCCGAGGTTCGGCCCCTTGTTGATCCCTGAAACCACCAGCCGCGGCGTCTCCTTCAGGAGGCCTTTTACCGCTATGTTCACGCAGTCCGTAGGGGTGCCGTTGACGCTGTAGACCGATTCCTTGATCTCTTCGATCAGAAGCGGCCTGTGGAGGGTCATGGAGTGTCCTACCGCACTGCGCTCGCGGTCGGGCGCGACGATAACGACGCTGTCGAGCTCGCGCAGTCTTTTGGCGAGGATCTGGATCCCGGGTGAAAATACCCCGTCATCATTGGTAACGAGTATCATGATATCTCGAGAAAAGGCAAAAGCTTACCGTGCGGTCTTATAACATAATTGCGGCACTGCTGTCAATCATGCTGGAAGAACGTGACGATTGCCGGGAGACCCTCTCCGCCATATGCAGCAGTCGCAAGAGAGATAAAAAAATCCATAACGCATGATGCGTTATGGATTAAAAAATGGTCGTGGCGAGCCGATTTGGACAGCCGACCACTCGCACTCCAAACGAGTGGACGATAATTAAATATCTGATTTTAAATATAAAAACCAAGCATACTTTTTACTGATTATTCACATCTTGCTTTTATTTTTGCGCCCTTAATTTTGCTTTGATAGAAGCGACCCGTATTCCCTAAAAAAACATTTCACGCAAAAGGCGCTAAGAACACGGTGACGTCCCGGGTTTTTGCACCTTTGCGTGAAAAATGGTTTTGAACCGGATGTTACAGCTTCACGCTCTGTTTCAAGTCCTCGGCAAAAAGTTTGCCCGCGCCTTTGGCGGCGCAGAAGCTCCCACACATGGTGCAGGAATCTTCCTCCTCCGGCATGCGGCTCTTTCGGATCGCACGTGCCTCCTCGGGGTAGAGCGCAAGCTGGAATTGCTTTTCCCACAGGAGGTCCCTTCGCGCCTTGCTCATTTCCATGTCGCGAGCTCTTCCCTTCTCGGGGTATTTGTTCATGTCCCCGATGTATGCGGCGATCTTGGCTGCCTGCACTCCTATTCGGACATCATCCTCATTCGGGAGTGCCAAGTGTTCTGCAGGAGTGATGTAGCAGATGAGATCAGCTCCAAAGCGGCTGGATTGGGCCGCTCCGATAGCGGCTGTAATATGATCGAATCCGGGGGCGACGTCGGTGGAGATGGGACCTAGCATGTAATATGGAGCCCCGCCGCTCATCCGTTTCTGAAGCTGGATATTTCCCTCAACCTCGTCGAGCGGCACGTGTCCGGGCCCTTCGACCAGCATCTGACAGCCCATGTCCCTCCCTATTTCGGCAAGTTCGCAATTAATGATCAGCTCCTGGATCTGCGCACGATCGGACGAATCGTGGATCGCGCCTGCGCGAAGGCCGTTGCCGAGTGAAAGGACTACGTCGTATTTTCTCAGGATCGAGACCACACGGTCGAATTTTTCATAGAGCGGATTTTCCCTGTTGTTCGCGATCATCCAGGCGACCATGCTGACGCCGCCCTTGCTCACCAGCCCCCCGTACCGGTAGCCCTGCTTTCTCAGCCGCTCGATGGTGTAGAGATTGATGCCGCAGTGGATGGCCATGAACGCGATTCCGTCAGCGCACTGCCGCTCGATCAGGTCGAAAAGCATTTCTTCGTCCAGTTTGTTCGGATTGCCGTACTTCCTGCCTGCCTCGCAGAAAGCCTGGTATAAAGGGACATTGCCGACGGGAATATCGACCGCATCGACCACGTCTCGCCGCACCCGGTCGAGATCGCCGCCCACGGAAAGCTCCATGAGCGTGTCGGCGCCTGCTGCCACGGCTGTTTTTGCCTTCCGCACTTCCCCGGCGTAATCGATTATGTCCGACGATGTTCCGATCGAGGCATTGACCTTGGTCCAGAGACCCTTCCCGATGCCGACGGCCTTGGGACGCTTGACCGTGTTCCAGGGGATCACGATTTTCCCTTCCGCAATCGTGGTCTTGATGTAATCGATCGACACGTTCTCTGCTGCTGCAACAGCCTTCATCTGATCGGTAACAAGCCCTTTGCGGGCGTTCTCTATTTGCGTTGTCATGGAATGACTCCTTTTAATTTGATTTTGTGTTTGAACAGCCACTCGACAATCAGGTTACCGTGTCCCTGGCGGTCAATCCATCGACAGCATCTGTAACAATCTCCATGTCATATAATCTCCTTCCACGCGGAATTGAATGAGACGTCTCCTGGCTTAGGACACCCTACTCGCCGGCCTTCCGGAAGACTAAAACGTTTCGAACGTTTCAGCGTTTGCACTTTGCGACATTACAGAACTCAAACGCATCAAACGCTTCGAACATTCAAGCTGTTTTAAGTCAGCCCCGTGGCTCTCTTGGCTTTCGTTTCCATCACAGTTGCGCGACAGCAGAGGAATCACACCTCTTTCCGCTTTCTCATTCTCGATAAAGCCGTATCTTATTGACAACCGAGCCCCAGAGGGACTTCCCTCAGAAGTTGGTTGATCTTTTTCTCCACAATGCCAACAACCGATGCTATCAGCTCCCGGTCGAGTCGCATTCCGAGCTCGAGCGAGGCAAGGCAGTCCTCGAAGGTCTCGACGAGCAGCTCGTTGACCTGGGCATATGCCTCCTCCATGCGGGGCGGCCCGACCGCCTTTCCGCTCCAGATGCCGTCCATTCGGCTAAAGAGAAAGTTCGTCGTCTGCCTCATGATATCGGCCAGGCTCGCAACTTCCGGGTTTTGAAAATAAGCGGTTCCCTCGTACGACGAAGACCGTTCAAGGACGAGCCGGTTTTCTCTTTTCAGGTCATGATATGCTTTTGTTCCCTCGAGCACGATCTGGTGGTGGTACAGAACGTTCGCGGTAACCGAAAGCCGCTTGAGCAGGTCGTTTCTCTTCAAGAACGCAAAATTAACGCGCAGGTCTGACAGGGAAGAATCGGGTTCGAACATGATAAATCCAACATTCGGCTCAATCCCGTTTTTGCGCAGAATGCGAAGTGCGTTCTCGTTCTGCTCTACGGTCGTCATCTTGTTCATCCGCCTGAGAGATTCGTCTTTGCCGCTTTCGAGCCCGATCAGGATATGGCACAGCCCGGCGTCCGCCAGAAGGGCAATGGTTTCATCCCGGATATCGTTGACCCGTCCCTCGATGCCGAACCGGATCTTTCTGGGCTTGAGAAGTGCGGCAAGCCGCACCGCTCGGTCCTGACCCATCTGGCCTGGGCCGAAAAAGTTGGGATCTGTAAAATAGAAATCCCGTGCTCCGCTTCCGGCGATGATAGCGTCGATTTCCTTAACGATGTTCTCGGGGCTCCGTCCGCGCCAGGGCGTCCCGGATTCGAAAAACGAATTGATGTAGCAGAACGTACACTTCCCGTAGCACCCGCGGCTGCCAAGCAGATTCACCTCTGAAATCCTGGCAAGTGCTTCGGTCCGGACGGGAACGGGGAGGCTGTCGAGGTCAACAACAGGATCTGGGGTCATGAGTTTAATACTGCCCGTGCCGTCTCGAAGCGCCAGGCCGGGGATGACGGGAGTGTAGTTTTTAAGAGCTGCAGCTTCCGCGAGTCCGGCAAACGGCAGCTCCGGCTCGCCGACGATGACCGTATCAACCGCTTCATGGTCTTTTAGAATGTTCCTATAAGATAGCGTCGCGTAGAAACCGTAAGCGGTCACTGACGACGCATGCCCATTTTTTTTCATCCTTGCGAGGAAATCAAATAGTGCGTGATCGTTCCGCCAGTGGTAAACAAGGTGGACACCCAGGATATCCGGCTTCATGGCGATGACCCGTTCCGCGATGGCTTCGTACGTAAGTCCGTCCAGATACCCTTCAACGATCTCGACATGATGACCCTTATCTTTGAGCATACCCGCGGCATAACCGCTCAGAAGGCACGAGGAAAGCGGAGTGTTCGCGATATCGTTGCATCGTTCGGGAGCGATGCTTCGTGGATGCTCCAAGAGCAGGATCTTCATAAAGATTCCTCCACATTCTGCCACATGAACACGTTCCGGGTAAGATGAAGTGCTTCGAGACGATACCGGAAGGTATCGAACGGTCTAGGATTGTAGTAGGTGGGATAAAGCAGGTCCGTATCGGGCCCGATGACTCCGCGCACCCTGGCCAACCGCTCGATGCCCGTGCCCGGCAGAATCCTGACATTGTTCAGCACGATGGTTCCGAGATTCTTTTTGTTCCCATGAAAATCGTAGATCCGCTCGAGCATGCGAACTCCCTTGGCAGAGGTTTCATCGGTTTCGCCCGGGACATTGACCAAGAAGTGGTAAACGCTCATAACCTCGGTTTTTGCCGCGGCCTTTACGGCTTTCAGAATGTCTCCTTCCGTGAGCCGCTTGTCAAGAACATCCAGGGACTCTTGACAGAGGCCGTCTGGAGAAAAGGAAAAGCATTCGCAGCCTGCCCGCTCGAAGAGTGTCGCCTGCTTTTCGCTAAAATGATCCTCTCTCATGAAGCCGTCCCACCTCACCTTCAACTTCCTTCGTAGTATTTCACGGCAGACGATCTGAATTGGGTCTTCAGGATAATTTACGACCGGATCCGTGAAATGAAAACGATCGATGCCATATTCCTTTTGGAGCGTCTCCATCTCGTCAACGACTTCCTGCGGCGTCCTCATACGAAGCTTCCGCCCCTGGAGCGCAGGGTAGACGCAGTAGGCGCAGTGAAAAGGACAGCCCCGCTTTAACTCAATGCCCACAGCGGGAACGTAGGCGTTTATTCCTGCATACCGAGTCGGGTCAAGCACGTCCCTCGCGGGCGGCGCGTACTCTGCCACATTGAAACATGCTGGCGGCGCTTCGATCGTTATCCGGTCCCGGGCGCGCCAGCAGAGTCCGGGAACTCTCGTGGGGTTCTCGAGGGAATCCAAGAGGATCGGCAGGGAAGCTTCCGCTTCTCCGATCAGGCCGTAGTCAATTTCAGGCGCCTCCAGCATCAACCGTGCCGGGAAAAGGGAAAATGCCGTACCGCCGGCGATGATCCATGCTTCCGGCGCGACCGCCCTTACAAGCCGGGCGATCACGAGGAACGGCGGAACCAGAGAACTCGTTTTATTTCCGAGCGGATCTATGTTCCGGAGTGAAATCCCAACGACGTCCGGTTTGAAATCAAGGATCTTGTTCTTAATCGCCCCGAAAGGGTCAGGTTCGATGTTCGTGTCGACAAGCTCGACGGCATCGCCGCGATCCCGAAGCAGTCCGGCCAGGATCACAATCCCGAGAGGATATACTTTCTCTGCCGACGATCCTTCAACGGAAGGGGACTGAATGAACAGGACCCGCATAACTTCACTCCAGAAGGATTAACGCGAAGTATTTCACGAACTCATCTTTACTGTTCAAGGTTCTGAGAGATGCACCAGCGCTCCGTACGGTTTCGTACACGTCGATGCCCGCACCTTCCATGGAAGGCCTCGCCCACGCCGTGTTTCTGCATTTCTCCGTGTTGCAGGATTCACACAGTGAACACGGGCCGGCCCAAAAGGAAAGAGCCTTATGAAAACCGCTCTTGAGTGCCTCGATCTCGGCTTTCAGCACTCTGAGCTGAAAGTCCCGTGTCGGCGGTTCTCCCTGGAGGAGGAGCGCACGCCTGTAGTCCTTGACTATCTTTCTGGTCTTTCCGGCTGACGGGCTGTTCGGAGGACAACGGAGGCTGCCATAGTGGCCGCACCCGAAGCGGCACTTGAGGCTTGTCCATTCCGAGATATGAATGTCTTCTGACTTTATCGGATACACTTCCTCAAAACCCAAAGCCCGCATGCGGGAAACCAATATGTCTTCGGGTCTAAGACAAAGGCTATTGAGTGCGGCTTTCTCCTTTGATGCGAAGAAAACGGCAGTATCGCTCGTAAGCGGCACGAGCTCTGAGCACAGAAGCCCGAGACGGGAAAGCTGTTCACGGGCGTTGGCTGCTTGAAAAACCCTGCCGTTAAAGGTGTTGATGAACATGTTCAGATCGGAGAGCGAGGCCTTTTGCGGACAGTGCTCGAAGAAAAAATCATGGACGAGAAGAATGCCGTTCTTCCCCAGACGATTCGCTGCAGAGCGAAGAATATGATCCAGCTCGCGCTCGGAATAGGCGTGAAGAATGTTCGAAAGGATGATGATCTCGAAATCTCGTTCCTCGAGCGGCCAGGACAAGAGGATGTTCGCCGGGCAGTACTGAATTCTCCTTTCAAGGCCACTTCGGGACATCAGCTCACGGCTCTGCTCGAGCACATCCGCTAGATCCATGACCGTCGCCCTCGTTTCGGGAAAACGTTCAAGAAAGGCGGCTGCAATAGCGCCAGATCCTGTCCCCACATCGAGTATTTCGCCCTTTTGAGAACGCCCCTCGAAAAAACGAACAATTTCGTCTGTCTTTGCTTTTGCGACAGCGTCCATGGCGAGGATATATTTGCGTATGCGTTCGACTCGTTCGGAAGGTTTGTCGTCGGGGTACTCCACCCTTCCGCCTTTTCTGATGCATGCCGTGAGAGCCTGCCAGCCAGGACGCAAATGCCTGCGCCAGAGAATGGAATGCCCTTGATACTGGTCCCTCCCCTTCAGCAGATAGGTGCTCGAAAGTTTTGTATTGAAACACTTTCCATCACCCTCGGTTACAAGCCCCAGGTGGACGAGTGTCCGGATAAGCCGTCTCACGCCCTCGAAAGTTGCTTCAAGTTTGCCGGCGAGTTCCTCCACGGTCGCGCCTTCTTCTCCGAGGCAGGAAAAGAGGTCCATTTCAACAGCCGTAAAGAGCACCTCCGAATACCAATATCCCGTGGCAAGGTCTTCGAGATACTGCGGACCGGCAGTCTGCGCATCATAGCGCTGATGAGGCAGGAATTGCTTCATAACATTATCGAGTACCGATTCGACGAAAACGACCAAATTTGATGAACTGTTGGCGCTTCATCCGCTCAGGTGTCATTGGTTGATTATTTCATCCGAAACTCCGGCCTCGCCGAAGGTTGCCATTTCCCTGTAGATCCTGGTGCCAGCCTCGATCATCATCATGGCGAGCGCGGCTCCTGTACCTTCGCCGAGCCTTAAATTAAGATCGAGGATCGGCGCAAGGCCCATTCTTCGCAACATGGCCTTCTGGCCAATCTCGACCGAGGAATGACCGGCAAACATATAGTCCGCAGTCTTCGGCTCGATCTCGTAGGCGATCATTGCGCCCGCAGTCGAAATAAGACCATCCACTACCACTGGGACTCGTTCGGAGGATGCCCCCAGGATCAGTCCGGCAATGCCGCCGATTTCTGCCCCTCCCACCTTTGCCAAGACGTCGATAGGGTCCTTAGGATCGGGCCGGTTCAGGGCGATGCTTTTCTCGATCACCGTTATCTTATTTCGAAGCGACTGTTCGCTTATCCCCGTGCCCCTGCCGGTCACATCCGCGACCGGCGTTTTCGTGAGCACCGACGCGATGGCGCTGGACGGCGTCGTATTGCCGATGCCCATGTCTCCAGTGCCGAAAATGCGGTATCCCTTATTTGCGTACTCTCTGGCAAGATCGATTCCCACCTGTATGCACTGCTCCGCCTGCTGCCTCGTCATGGCCGGGCCTTTCGCCATGTTCGCGGTCCCATGCACGACTTTTCGCGATACAAGGCTTGCAGCATTTGCAAAGTCATAATCAACGCCGATGTCGATGACAACCACATCCGCGCCCGCCTGGCGTGCCAGCACGTTGATGCCTGCTCCACCGCGGAGGAAGTTGAAGACCATTTGCGGAGTTACCTCTTTCGGATAGGCGGACACGCCTTCTTCGGTGATTCCGTGGTCTCCCGCGAACGTGAAGATGACTTTTTTGTCAAGGACGGGCATCCGTTCGCCGGTGATTGCTACGATCCTTTTCGCAAATTCCTCAAGTCTGCCCAGACTGCCTGGTGGCTTGGTGAGATTATCCAAGTGCCTCTGGGCCTCGCCGGCCAGTGAGTCTTTAACAGCCACAACTTTGTTCTTCATGTTCTCCATCTTGTCGGTTCCCCATTCTAACGGTTTAACGTTTTTGAATGTCGCTTTCACACTGGCAAAAAAAAATCCCCAGCCTTCGTAGAAGATTGGGGATTAATGATGTCGACTATTAACCCACACAGAATCTTAGCTCCGAAGATATTGTGCGAGAACAATTAGGCAGGTCTTCTGGCTCTTCCCCACTGTCGGCCTTCCCGGCTGTTTGGCCAGTGGCTTCTTCCTTGACAGTGTTTAGCCCTGCTTTTGCAAGGCTGGGATTACAGCGGCGGCTCCGCTCCCGATTCGCACGGGATTCCCTTCACCTAATTGTAGAAGCTGTTATTTAAGCAAATGTGGCGTTATATTAAGCCACTGTAAATGAAAAAGTCAACATGTTTCGGAAGGGCGTCTGCAGCTATCTTTTGCTCAGCACACTCAATGCCCCTCTCGGTTTGGGGAAAATGGTATCTCCATCCACGAAAACCTTTTACGTGCCGATTACGGTAGAATGCACCAATCTTGGCTTAACCCCGACAGCTTCTTCGATGGCATTCGCAAGGGCAGCGGCTTGTGGCCGATAGTTGCATGTACCGCAGTATTCGATGGAGATTCTCACAAAACACCCCTTATGCCACTTTCTGGAGTTCCGAACGTTTGATCTTGACGTGTTCGCCATCGGGAAGCAACACCCGAACGGTCGTTGCTGAATGATATTCCTTTTCCATGCATTCGTACTGAGCGTTCCTCGCAATTGAGACCTGTTTTCCGCTTATTGTCTGCACATTCTTTGTGTCGCCTATATATTTCACCTTCATTATGCACATCCTTTCTGCGGCAGGCATCCCGCTTGCCACCGGTTAAGTACGTTAAACATACTCCTCGGACAAAATGCCTTTCAGGTGAGGAAACTTATCGAACATGTGAGGAAACTGCATAGCCTCTCCAAAGCGGTCGTTAAAATCCTCCTCGAGAGCCAACTCCACATATTCCACCTGTCGAGCTATCTGATTTGCTTCCCTTCGCTTATCAGTGTTCAAGAGCGCAATCCGTGCTCCATCCCCAGCAGCGTTGCCGATATACTCGACTTTCTTTAAATCACAGTCCGGGTACATCCCGATTGCCATCGCTGCAACCTTGTCGATGTGGCTTCCAAAGGCGCCTGCAACCGCAAGTCGGTCGAACGAGTCGACGCCGAGCTTCCGCATCATGATCAGGCAGCCGGAATAGAGGGCTCCCTTAGCGAGCTGTATGGCCCGAACGTCCTTCTGGTTGACGACAACGTCTTGGTCGATCGCCGTCTCGTGCTTCCAGGCGAGGACGTACTCGACCACATTCTTTGCTCCCTGTCTGATGCGGGATGACTTGATCTCTGCGTTGAGCCGACCGTTCTTCATGATAATCCCTGCCTTGAACATCTCGGCTATAACGTCGATGATGGCAGAACCGCAGATGCCCCGGGCTTGCATGTTTCTCACTCCATCGCTCCACTCGTTGTTGCCGATCACCTTGTAGGTGGGTTCGTAGGTCTGCGGATCAATCTTGACCCGCTCGATTGCTCCAGGTGCTGCGCGCATGCCAAATTCGATCTGTGCCCCTTCGAGCGCTGGACCTGTAGCGCACGAGCAGGAAATGAGCTTCTTGCGATTCCCCAACACGAGTTCGCCGTTCGTGCCGATATCGATTAGGAGCGTCATGGCTTCCTTCCTGTGCGGTGTATCGGCAATCAGACATCCGACGTTGTCGGCCCCCACAAAACCGGCTTCGATTGGCATGATATGAATGTTACCGCTGGGAAGAATCTCAATTCCGAATCGCTCAGCCTTGAGATCCACTGAACGATGAAGGGCGGGTGTAAAGGGAGCGACTCCCATGTACTCCGGATTGATCCCGAGCAGGATGTGGTGCATGGCAGTATTACCGACCAGGGTCATCTCGCTGATATCATCGGGTGAGAATCCGGCTTTATGGGCCGCCTGCTTCGCTATCGAGTTCAAACCCTCGATAATCGTTGCCTGCAACTCCTTGAGGCCGGTCTGCTCGTTCATCATGCAGTAGGTTATGCGCGACATAACGTCCTCACCGTACCGCACCTGAGGATTCATCATTGATTCGGTCACCAGGACCTTGCCTGTGTTAAGGTCGGTTAGATATCCGGCAACCGTTGTAGTTCCGATGTCAACCGCGAGGCCGATGTTGGTTGTCACCTTGCCCGGTTCGATCCGGATGATCTCGCTTTTGTTCCAGATGGTAACGGTCACCTTCCAGTCCCCTTTGCGGACTGCGTCGGGAAGGCTTTGAAGAACCCGGTAATCGATAGCGAGCGGCTTGAATCGATGGTGTTTAGCAAGAGCCTTTTCAAGCCGCTCTAAATCTCCGAGTGGATCGTCCAGCTTGGGAGGGGGAAGTTCGACATAGTACTTCTTGACGGCCGGTTTAAGTTTCACCTTTATGACGCCGGCCGCCTTGCTGACGACTTGTTTTCCTGTGCGGCTGGCCTCCGGGACGAATACCAGCACATCACCGTGTATGCGCGTAGAGCAAGCCAGCCGGATATGTTCGTCAGAATCCTTCCGCTTAAGCACCTTGATCTCCTTCTCGTCGAGATCGCTCAGGTGCTTCATAGAGGACGTGATCCCCTCCTTCGGAAACAGTCCCTCCATGATCTTGATCCGGCACTTTCCACAGACAAGCTTCTCACCGCAGACCGCCTCAATTCCTACTCCTAGCCTTCTGGCAGCATCAAGGATCGTGGTGCCTTCAGGTACCCGGCCACGACGGCCTGACGGCTGAAAGATGATCGTATGTTCCATTGTAGGTATTTTTCTCCTTGCTGTTTGTAGATTTAGCTTCGGACGGCGGTAACCAGGGAGCGCAGAATAGCCTCGAGTCTCGGTCCGTTCAGGGCTCCCTGTAACTGCCGCCTAAGCTGCCCTGCCTTTTCGCAGAGCTTCGAGCATCCTCATTGCTTCGCGCAAGGCATTGGGAGCATTATCAGCCGTTACGTCAGCGCCGTATTCCTCGACGGTCTTCTCGGTGATTGGCGCTCCTCCGATCATGATCTTTACCTTCGGGTTCTTCTCTTTTATCATCGGAATGAGCTTCTTGATCCCCACCATCGAAGTCGTCATCATCGCGGAAAGCATAACGATGTCGGAGTCGGTTTTGAGCTGTTCGTCCACGAACTTCTGGAGCGGAACATCTCTTCCCAGATCGTGCACGGTCCACCCAGCTGATTCGAAAATGGCCTTGATGAGATTTTTCCCGAGGTCGTGCACGTCACCTTGCATCACACCCAGCACTACTTGACCGCGCGCGCCTTCGTCCCGTGCCTTAATATGCGGCTTCAGCAAATCCAGGGCTGCATAGAGCGCTTTGGCACACAGCAATGTCTCGGGGACGAAGTATTCATGGCTGTCGAACTTCTGGCTCACGACCTCCATCCCGCCTGCCAATCCGGACATGGTCATCGTGTACGCATCAGCACCTGCCTTGATCGCTTCTTCAGCTGTCTTTCTGGCGTCATCAACCCGGTAGTTGATTACCGCATCTTGAAGTCTCTTGATTAGTTCCTGTTCCTTTTCCTTGGTTACCATATCGGGTTATCCTCCTTGAGTTAGTAGCTGTAATGTCCTCCCGGTGCTCTATTTATTTATAAACACCGTATTTTTTCGCCGCTTCGACGATCCGCTTCGCATTCCTGAGCGGAGCATTGGGGCCGTACTCGCAGCCGGTCGCAAGGATAAACCCACCGCCTTTTGCATAAATCTCGATCTCGGCCTTGCACTCCTCCTCGATTTCTTCGGGCGTGCCAAGCATTGCCACCGGCCCGGGAGGGATCCAGCCAATTGTTGTCGTGGATTTACCCCATTTTTTCTTGTTCTCTTCCCAGCTATCCACATCGTCGGCCACATAAGCATGAGAAATGAAATGCGGCTTTCCGTATTTCATGCTCATATCGAAGTAGATGCCATTGCCGCAGTTGTGGAATCCAAAGAGTGCTCCCGCCTTATGCACGTAATCTGCAATCTTCTTCACGGACTGCCCCTCGAATTTTTCCCACAACGGTTTGCTCAAGATGCTTTGCGACCCATACAGGTGATCGTAGCAGATGGCATGCACACCTGCTTCAAGTTGCGCCTTGGTGTAATCCATCAGAACCTCGTCTACCACTTCGACAGCTGCCATGACCTCATTGGGATGCTCCATGAGATCCATAAAAAATGCTTCGGGTCCGCGCAGCATGCTGAGGACGCCGATAGAACCGTAGACAAAGCCGACGATGGCGTGAGTCTTGCCAATCTCCTTGGAAAGCCCCGCCGCAAGCTCAATAACCGACTTGGTGCGCAGCGTCTTGCGGGGATCGATACGCTTGACCTTCGTGTACTCCTTATGGCTGCCGATAAATGGTTTGTCATAGTTGGGATGCGCAGTCCCCATTTCCGGGAAGTTGATCTCGCATCCGAACGCATGCGCCTCGACGGAAAGGTCGATCAGCAGAACGACACCGTCATGCCCGATCATATCGAGGGCATCTACATGTCCTTTGACCATTGCGTCTATGTCAGTGCCTCGCGACCAGTCCGCATAGGTCAGCCCCGAGAACCGATGGCTCGCGCCGCATACGAGCGGTGCGGCGGGTACCCGGTCCGCCTCTTTAAACTGCATGGCTGTTGCAACTCTTTCCAGACTTGTCATCTGATCCGCCATTGAAACCACCTCCTATTTGAATTGACACCATCGGCCGCAGTTCGTCGGCCGAAACTACTCCACAAGAACGAGCCCAGTCCATACGACCTCATGCTTGGGCGGGATATCGAACGACAGCCCCGCGTTCCTGCTTGTTCTGACCACATCGATACCGATACCCTCCATGGACGGACGAGCCTGAAAAGGCCGCCGGCAGGACGCGCCTGGACCCGCGCATTTCGGGCACAGCATACAGTCACCGCCAATAAGCCCCAGAGCGTAATGAAAACCCAGTGACAATGCCTCCGACTCCACCTCGTTTACCAGCTTGTGAAGCCTGACTGACTGGAGTTTTACGTCCTCGAGGTTCCTGCGGGCTTCGCTCTCTACGGCCGCGTTTGGAACAGGAGCTGTGCCATGGGAATCCAGGAACGTGAGCACTTCCTTCTTGTCAAAATCATCCATGGAGAGACTGAGCGGCGCTCTGGTCTGAACCAGCACTGCTTTTTTGTACAATTGAAGCGCCCTTCTGAACTCGTCTACGGTTGGTACGTTGGGCGGACAGGTCAGTGTAGTGTTATAATGGGGACATAAGGGAATCTGGCATTTAAGCCGAACCCGTTCGTCAATCACGACTTTCCGGGCGGAAAACGCCTTTGCACGGTAGGCACCCTTAGCCAGTGCAAACTCAACGAGGGATGCCAGCCTGCCCTGTTCTCCGTGATGCTCCACAGATGACCTGTGAACCGCCTTTCTTACCGCCGTCATCGCTATTCCCTTCTGCCGAAAGCAACATATGTCTTGGGTCTATACGCATCGGCACGTACCATATCCTGGTTCAGTTTGACCCGTTTGCTCTTCCAGCATGACGGGCACATGAACCGCGACTTGAAGCCCCGGTCCGGACCGGTGTAGCGAAGCTCCATGTGGCTCTTGCATGCTTTGGTCCCACAATCAGGACATATGAAATCAGCCGCTCTACCGCATTTGTAACAGGATTCCATATTTTTACCTCCTTTCACCGGCTTTGCCGGTAGACTGTTTAAACGTGGATTGCACCGCCTCATTCGTTACGCCGAACGAGAGGTTTTCCCCCGATTTGCATCTTCTCACAAGTTTTGTTTAGCCCTGGTTTAGTCGAGTTTTCCAAAACGATTGACGCATGATCATCACGTTGTCAATCTTTTATAAATCAGCGGCAGACGCTGGGGTAGCGTTTCCACGTTATCGATAAGCGTATAATTAGTCTCCCCATACATGTAAGGGAGGTACTCCCGGCTCTTCTTGTCCACGGTAATACAGAATGAGAAGATGCCTTTTTTCCTGATCTCCCACAGCGCGCGACGCGTATCCTCCACCGCGTAGTCTGCATCTCCGTAGTCAACATCATAGGGCCTGCCATCGGATAGGAGGATCAGGAGCCTGATGCGCGACCCCTGCCGGCCGAGCAAACTTGCCGCGTGGCGAATAGCTGCGCCGAGCCGCGTCTGCGCCATAGGTTTGATGAAGTCAAACCTCTGCCGGAACCGTGTGAATGATGTCTCGTCAAAATCACGCACCACATAAAAATCGACCTTGTCGCGATAGTTCGAGGAGAAACCGTACACAGCCCACCGATCGCCGATGCTTTCCAGGGCTTCGGCCATCAGTACAAGCCCCTCCCGTTCGACATCAATGATTCTCTTTCCAGACGGGAGCTCATCGCCCGTTGAATAGCTCATGTCCGCGAGAAAGGCGACAGACACGTCGCGAAGGTTCTTCTCCCGCCTGATATAAACGCGATCAGACGGGGTGACGCCGGCGTGCCGCTCTACGACGGCTTCGATCATGGCGTCGAAGTCGATTTCGTCCCCTCGTTCCTCACGAAAGAATCGCTGAATCCGGTCAGGTCGTAACAACCCGAAGTACCGCCGCAGAGTACTCACCAGGCCGTATTGCTCCGCCACAACGCGGTCGTAGAACTGGGTCGAGCTCTCCGGGGTGTCCATTTCCCGTACGCGGACCCAATCCTTCCGATAATCGTCCATCTTCGCGTCCCATTCATCATAGTACGCGCTTCGGCGAAATCGTTTTTCCGCCTCCATCTCTTCCATCTCGCCTTTGACCTGCTCATACAGTTCTGTGAGCCTGTCAGGATCCTGTACCTGCCAGAGCAGTTCGTCCGAGTCGACGATGGCTCCCTCTTCGATTCGGTTAAGCGCCGTCTCCACAAGTCGTGGATCAACGGTCTCCTTCCGGTCCGCAAATCGATCCACAAGGTCGACCACGAGCCGCTGCATTCCTGATCTTGCATTCTCTACAAGGTCATAGTCAATCACACCCCGGTAGAAAAGACGGTTACCGGCGTCCCGGCCGTCAGATATCCCGCAGAAGGCGTTCTCGTCCAGCGAACGCGCAAGTTCGACCGTAAGAGCAAGAACATCACGGGCCGTCGTTTCCGGCTTAAGCACTTTGCCCAGGGCTTGTCCAAGAAGGTTTGCGAGGACAGAGGAACTGCTCGAAGCAGGAACGGGAAGAATCTCCCGTAGACCCAATTGTTCCAGCACGGGGACCTCGGTCACACCTGTTTCCAGCTTCTTTGATAGAAACGCACTCATGATAAGGTCGCGGTCCTTTTTCAGACCGGGATAGTCGTTCATCATCAAGTGGTCAACGCGCTCATCCTCAAGAAACTCGAAAATCCGAAATGCCTGACGAGAATTGGGAAGCGTGCCGAGTTGGGCACGAACCAGAGCCGGCGTCAATTCGAAGGTGCCGTGGAGGAGGTGAGCCATCTCATGGGTCAAGCACCACTTGTAGGTCTTAAAGTTCATGTCTTCAACGCTGAACGTTTCAATCCTGCTGGGCAGGAAGATGCGCATCCCGTCAGTAACCGAGAAGAACTGGCTCAGGCCGGGAAGGTTCTTGTAAAAGAGCGATGATGAGCGAAGCATGAGCTTCACGCCGACAAGGGCTTCAGCATAATCGCGCAGCACAGTGTGGATATCGTTGAGCTCCAGTCCCTTGATAAGGCTTTTGATGGTCGTGCGACTTGACCCGGTCTGGAGTGAAAAAAAGGATTGCCCCTTGTCCGCCTGCTCCTCCACGTTTTGCAGCCCCCTCGCAACCCACTCCTCCAAGTCCTGCACAGTAAGCCTGCCGAGGATCTGCGGAGCAGAACGGAAGTACTGTAATGCAAGATCCGCTTTTTTCGCCTTGCCGGCAGAAGCACCTGCAGCAAGCATGCTGTGGGGTGAATAGGAGGCTCTGATGCTCGGCGCCTTTTCGATGAGCATGAGGCCTAGCTGAGCCCAACGGTCGAGGTCGCAGACATCGATCTTCTTGACCACGTCGACGCTGGAGCGGAAATATTCACGGCCGGCCTTCCACGATTTTGCGGTAATCTCCACGCCGCGCTCCGCCCATCGTACGAATGCTTCGTCATGCAGGTCCGTCAGCAGCGGGATGCTGGCGTTCAAATACGCGAGGGCAACATCTTGATCTCTCTCAGCCAGCTTGCTTGCAGATGCGGCCCAATCGATGATGACCGAGTCAGGCCGTCCTTTGAGCCCGGGCAGGGTGCGAAAAAGCGCTTCCACAACGCTCCATTTGGAGCGGCCCATGGCAGCCGCAAATGAGATGAATGCCGCCCTTGCCTGCTGCCCTTCTACGGTGGACAACGTTGTTACAGCATTTGTGAGGAGCGATTGCGAGAGTGATTTGTCAATGGACAGGAATGATTCCAGCATGGCGAGGAAGCGAAGATGCGTCTCGCCGTCAAGCAGAGAATTCAGTCCGCCGAGGGTCACGCCAGCCTTCCCGTTCAGGCCAAGCCTCTCCGCTATGGACACAGAGAGATTCTCAATTAGTTTCTGTTGTGAGTCGTGATTGATCATAGGACCGCAGAAACGATCTCCTTCAATGTCTTCTGCATTTCCAGGTCATCGGTGATGGGCTTGATCATTGCAACCTCGCAGGCGCGCCTCGGTTCAACACCCTGGGTCACCAGCATGCCCGCATAGATCAATAATCGTGTGCTCACCCCTTCGTCGAGGCCGCGGTCTTTCAGACCCCGGATTTTTTCGGCGATTTTCCTGAGATTCGCCGCTGTCTTTTGGTCTACACCGCTCTCATGCACGATTATCTCTTGCTCAAGATTGGCAGGAGGATAATCGAAGTCAAGGGTGACGAAGCGCTGTTTAGTGCTCTGCTTTAAGTCCTTGAGAGCAGTCTGGTAGCCAGGGTTGTAGGATATGACAAGCATGAATGTGTCCGATGCCTCGAGAATCTGTCCCCGTTTTTCCAAGGGCAGCATCCGCCGGTCGTCGGTTAGAGGATGGATAACGACCGTTGTGTCCTTCCGCGCCTCGACGATTTCATCAAGATAACAGATTCCGCCATGGCGGACAGCAAGCGTGAGCGGGCCGTCCTGCCAGCGCGTCGTGCCGCCATCAAGCAGGTATCTACCCACCAAGTCGCTTGCTGTAAGGTCCTCGTGGCAGGCAATAGTGATAAGCGGTTGACCCGTTTTGTAGGCCATGTATGAAAGGAACCGCGTCTTGCCGCAGCCCGTCGGACCTTTCAACATCAGCGGCAGCCGATTATTATACGCTATCTTGAAGAGTTCCACCTCGTCCTGAATCGGCAGGTAAAAAGGCTCCTGGGTGACTTTAAATTCCTGGATGTTTTTTTCTATAGCATTCCTTGCCATTGATACCGATGTCTCCATAAACTTTCCCTCTAAAGTAACATTAATGTTATTTCCCGGAAGGCAGTTCCTGGATCAGGCCGTACTGAACCTTGACCGTTTCGAGTGCCTCTTCCGTGGCCATTCTGACAGATGCTTCAGGAAGGCCGTAAATGACAGCATTAATGACCAATCGAAAACGCTTTGCTTTTTTCCCATCGCGGCCCGCGACTGTAACGCCGCCGCTTCCGCCCACCGTGTCGGCATGGAGAAACCCCGATGCATACTCGATGTACGCCTTCACGTGGCTGACATCCTTGGCACCGGCAGTCTCGCATCCCATCGCTACTGCACGGACGGTATCGCCAGCGAGGGTCCTTAGTTCAGCAGGCATAAGGTCTCCGGCAGAAGAAAAGAACCGTTCCGCGCTGTAACTGTGAATGTCCTGATGGGCCGGGTTTTCCTGCCCGGGGAAAATAACTGGTATTTTCATGACATCGCATGGACGCCTTGAATCCTACCGACAAGGGAGGACAATCCTTCTCCTGTGACAGTCGAGATCCGCACGATTTCCGCCTTCTGATTGATCTCTCGAACAGACTTTGATGCCTCTTCAACCTCCTTCACGGTCACCAGATCGGATTTACTTAACCCGATAATGGTTGCGTCACGGATTTGAAGAGACACCAAACGCTTCAGTGTGTCGTACGTGAGGAGCTTCGCCGCCCGCGATGTATCGAAAAGTACAATCGTGTGGCCCATTTCAACGGGAAGTTTCCGCGCCATCAAACGCACAGTCTGACTGATCGCATCAGGGACCGCAATGCCCGTGGGCTCGATAATAACCAGGTCGGGTCCTATAGTTGTAGCAAGAGTCTCCAATGTTTTCATAAGGCTTCCTGCCACTTGACAGCAGATGCATCCTCCTCCAATGTCCTTGACCGTAAGGCCATACTCCTGCATGACCGTACCATCCACAGGTACTGCTCCTACGTCGTTCACGAGGATAGCGATCTTCATCCCCAATCCCGCAAGCTTTTTGCTGAGCGCTATAATGAGTGTCGTCTTTCCCGAGCCAAGGTAACCCGCAATTTGTACGATCTTCATTTTGGTGGAACGACTCCTATACTTTGGATAAAGCCTTTACCAGGGCCTCCATATTCTCACGAGATACTTCAGGCCAGATATCACAACCTGGCCATACCGCACTCGCCCCGCCTTTCAGGGAATTCAGCACCGCTGGCCCTATTTCCGCTGCTGATCCTTTATGGAGAACCTTGATTGGGTCGAAATTTCCGAGAATGAGAGCCTTTGCACCGAGTTTCTGGCGCGTCTCTGCCATGCAATTCTTGTGATCCACACTGACCGCATCCGCGCCGCATTCGGCCATGTCAGTGATAATGGCGTTCGTATCGCCGCAGATATGCAGGATGTTTGGTCTCGGCATCGCTGCCAAAATCTTCGTGAGATGGGGTTTGATCAGGCTCTTGAAACTTCGCGGACTCATTACATCCGAGGTCCCTCCCATCTCCCTGAGCGTAAAGTAGTCAGCCCCTGCTTCCTGATAGATTTTGAAGACCTCGACAATGAAGCTTGAGAGTTTTTCCAGCAACCTTCCGGTCTTTTCCGGCTCGAGAAAGGACTCTTCGAATAGTTGATCGAGTTCCTTAATCTGACCTGCAAGGGTGAATGGGCCGAGAACATATGTTCCGATTGCGACATCGTTGCCGAGCTCACGTTTGAGTGCCTTGATTGCTTTAACCACGACTGGGATCCGCCCGGCGTTCCTGATATCGTGCGGGATCTTGAGGTCGTCTGCACTTGTCACAACTTTTTCCTTTACCGTTGGATATAGAATCCCTTCCACCTCATCATAGAAGTTCATCCTCGAGCCGAGCGCCTCAGCCTCTACACCGAGGTCAAAGGGAACCACCGCGCACTCAAAACCGAATTGTCGGTACATGCCTGCTGCAGCTTTCGCCATCAGTTCCGGATCACGATGCACCTTCGAAAAGTTTATTCCCAATTTATCCAGCACCGGTTTGACAACATTCCCCATTCCACTGAAAATGGGTGGGCGGTCGACCTTTTCCCCTTTCAGAAATTTGAGGACCCGCTCCTTCGATGTCAAATGTTCCGTCATATGATCTCCTTTCCGTTTTTCATTCTGTGAGGATTTCAGAGTTACAGCTGTCTGACCGACCATGACTGACAAAGTTCAATTTTTTGTATGATTAATATTGGCATTCTGCCACTCTAAAGTGAATAGGGGTTTCCCTGATTTTTGGGGGGGACAATTACTGAATAACGATAGGGCCTATTTTCCTTCTCGGGGAGACTATTATTCAGAAGGAAAATCGGGGTTGAATCCTAAAGCATGAGTAAAATTAACATGCGGAAGCGGCAAAAGGCAGCAGTTCTGAGATCCTAGAGCGAGGTAATTCCTTCGCGAATCGCATATTTCGTCAGCTCGGCAACAGTACGAATATTGAGCTTTTCCATGATATTCATGCGATGGGACTCGATGGTCTTGACACTGAGGTTCAACTGGCTAGCGATCTCTTTGGAGGTCTTTCCCTCTGCCATGAGCTGAAGCACTTCCCGCTCCCGGTCCGTGAGCTTGGAGAAGGCAGTTGCCTCCGTTTTTGATTTGTCTCGTACGAAATATTCCACGACAACGCCAGAAATGCAGGGGCTGAGATAGGTCTGACCCTGCATCACCGCCTTGATAGCGACGATCAGTTCCTCAAGCGCGCACTGTTTGACGAGATATGCTGCTGCCCCTGCCTTCAACATTTCCGATACAAAATGGCGGTCGGAATGCATGGAGAGCGCAATCACCTTGATGTTTGGGTGGTCCGCACGGATCCTGCGCGTTGCTTCTATTCCGTTCATGTCGGACATCGCGATATCCATAATAATCACATCTGGTTCAAGTTTCTTTGCCAAACGGACTGTTTCCCTGCCGTTCTCGGCTTCGCCGACCACCGAAAGCTCCGTATTCTGTTCAAGTACCATGCGCAATCCGCCGCGCATCATAATGTGATCGTCGGCGAGAAGGACTTTGATTTTCACGCCCCTGCATCCTTTCTGTTTTCATTTTGGTCAAGCGGTGACGTCAAGGTCACCCGGGTGCCCCGGCCGGGTCCTGTATCGATCGTGATCGTGCCGCCAAAGTACTTTAACCGCTCGCGTATGCTGAAGAATCCGAATGTCCGATTAGTGTCTATCTGGGTCTCATCGAAACCGATGCCGTCGTCTGCAACCACAATCTTGATTGCATCGCCTTCGCGGTTGATGCTGACATTCACCTGATGCGCCTGAGAATGCTTCACAATATTCATAAATAGTTCCCGTACCGTTTGAAACAGCAGGATACTAACATCCTTCTTCAGCGGCTTGGGGCTGCTATCTTTCTCGCAGTAGAACAGTATGTAGTGCTGCTTCTGCATCTGTTCGGCCAGCCACTCAATGGTCGATTCGATACCAAGGTCATACAAATGCGGGGGACTCAGTTCGAAAGACAGCGATTTTGTGTATACGATCGCTTGGTCAATGAGATCCATAATATCGCCAACGGTATTACCAGGGGTACCGCCGGATAACGAGTTTCTGAGCACACCCAGTTTGATCCTCGTCAACGCGAGCATCTGTCCGATATTATCATGAAGGTCCATCGCGATACGTCTTCGCTCTCCTTCCTCTGCGAGCAGCAGTTCTGATGCAAGGAGCCGCAGCTGCTCTTCCTTCTTCTTCCGTTCCGTGATGTCTCGCTGGACCGAGACGAAATGTGTGACTTTCCCCCTTTCATCCCGCAAGGGCGTGATCTGCCACTCCATATTAAACTGCGTTCCGTCCTTCCGGGTCGCAACTGTTTCAAGATAAAAGACCTTGTTCTGCGATGTGCCAGCCTCCATTTTTTTCCACTCCGTGCTGTCTGAGAGCGGCCCCTGGAGGAGTGAGAGCTTTTCTGTCACCTCTTCGGCCGCATAGCCCGTCATCTTTGTGAATGCGGCATTGACGAAAACGACGCGTGACGAAGCACGCCCCGGGTTTGCCGTTGTTATCACTACAGCATCTCCTGACTGCTGAATGGCAGATTCCGTCAGGCGTAGCTTCTCTTCGGCCTTCCAACGCTCAGTTATATTGTTGAAGAAGGCCAGCGTTGCGGGTCTGCCCATCCAAGTAATCAGGACCGAGTTAACCTCCAACCATTTGACGTTCCCTTCGCTATCCACGATTCTGCATGAATAGAAATGAGGGATGCTGACCCCTTTTATTCTCTTCAGGTGGCGTTCCACGACCATCTCGCGGTCGTCGGGATGGATGAAATCGGTGAATGGCTTTGAGGTTAATTCTTCCTTGGTGTAGCCAAATATCTTCGCCGCCTTGGGATTAACAAACCGGAAGAAGTTGTCCTGCGTGATCAAGACGCCTTCATTTGCATACTCGACTACAAGGCGGTATTTCTCTTCGGATTTGCGCAGACTCTGCTCTATCCATTTGCGTTCGAGTATTTCCATCTGGAGATCTTCATTCGCCGCTGTCAGCTTTACCGTCCCTTGATTGACCCGTCGTTCTAGTTCACGGCTCGACTCTTGCAAGAGGTGTTCGTGCTGTTTCTGGATGGTAATATCATGACCGATACAGAGTATCTCGTTTATATTGCCGTCTTCATCAAAGAGTGCCTTGTTTGCCCATGAAATCCAAACTTTTTCGCCGTTTGACCGGATATTTTCGTATTCTATGTTCGCATACCGACCTGGCTCTTCTTCGATTGTTCTCAACATGGTCTCTACCATTTGCCGGCCGCTGTCCGGTACGATGGTACCCACGATATTTCTGCCGAGGATTTCTCTTTCCTGGTATTCGAACAATTTTTGCGCGAACGGGTTGATAAAAGTAATGGTCCCCTCTCTATCCATGCGTATGATTATGCTGTTGGCGTTCTCTACCAGTTGTTTGTACTTGGTTTCACTATCCTTCAGCGCCTTCATCGTCTGTTTTTCGTTTGTTATATCCTCGACCGTGCAAATCATGCCGTCGATTTTTCCATTGGTCACTATCGGGATGAGCCACCCTGACTGATAAGTCTGTTTCCCGGCGGGCGTGGCTATCGGAACTTCTGAATAATATACGGGCCGCAGCGACTCCTTTGCCTCCAGATAGTGGGGCCTAAACAACTCTGTCACCGTTTTTGCGTCAGTCGCAAAAACGTTCGACCCGAGAAGCTTCTGCTGCGTCACTCCTGCGATCATCTCCATTGCTTTGTTAGCATAATAGATATTGTCGTTTTTATCAGCTGCCCAGACACCGGACGTGATGCCATCCATGATGCTTTCATACAGGTGATTGCTGATAGATTCTTTCTTTTGTGCTTTCATTTCTTTTAACCGGACATTCATATTACCTCCCGCCGGACAACCTCGTAATCATGGGCGGGCTAATCGTCTCTGCCCCTTTTAAGGTTACGATCTCATGTTGAACCAGCTGCACTGTTTGCCGTTCAATACCAGCAATTCCTCCAGTATGTTCTTGAGATGATCGTAGGCCTGTGTCAATTCATCGCCGGTGGCGCTAAATTCTCTGCGTGATTCATACAACTAACCGGTCAATTGTCCGCACAAGACCGTGAGCAATGCCGATGCTCGATCCCACGGACAGGAAGGACATTAGGAGATCAATCGTGCTTCTTATTATCCAATGGCCGGTATTCTTTGTAAAGATCGGCAAGAGGCACCGGCATCTGATTTCTTACGAATTCACCTGTTCATATATTTCTCTAATTGCCCCTTGCTGTCAATGTAAAATTCAAACTTTACATCGATAAAATATGTACATACGGACGTTACCTAACAGTATGTGTCTCTAACTATCCTGTCTCACTGGATAACGAGATTCGCCCCCATTACTAGAATGGGTTATCCTCTAAAAAATGAAAAAGCCCATAAACGTTAATGTTTATGGGCTTAAAATGGTCGGGGCGAGCCGATTTGAACGGCCGACCACTCGCACCCAAAACTACTGTGGCATTTAAATCTTATATGCAATGTACTGATTATTATGGTTAATTTAACAAAAAACCACGCATAATTTGCATTAAAATGCCATAAAGTGCACTTTTCCACCGCCAAGGTCCCGCCATGGATAAAAAAGTCGGATTTTATTTATTCACCTGATTCCTATCCTCTAATAACCTTGCAAACCGGCACTTTATAACTATCTTTGCTGGGATCCATAGAGAGGCATGAAGGGTGGCATCTTCACAATGGTAATATAGACCACGATGAAAAGCCGCGTGAAAGAGTTCGGGATGTATTCAAGAGCGAACAACACTAACATGCTCTGAACAGTATTAGCGTTAAAGTATGTTTACAAGAATTGTAACTGATTTAATGATTTCCTCAGCCAGACATCTTAATATGAGTTTTTTCCTCTTTTAAAAATATCCGACATACGCGTCATAATCGACTGTATGATGTATGTTCACCACTGGCGGCCCCACTTTAATAACTCCCAAAACATAAAACTGATGAATGCTGTTATCATCAATACCCACGACACGGCTTCATCTATTTTTTCACCTATTTTTTCTCGATTAGTCATCTTTAATGTTCTCCCCGTTCAAATCTTATCTAATTGCAATAAGTGCAAACGAGTTGACATTTGTTTCCCCCGGTCTTTCAAAATTGCACCTCCTCGGACTGTTGCAGCACGACCTTCACGACACGGTTCAAGTCGTCGGTCCTGACCGGGTTGCTCATTAATCCACCCGCGCTCTACTGTTTTTCGCAAATAATAAAAAGATTCTTGTTCAAAACTTCCGCCTTTTCTGTGTGCTTTTCCTGCGGTGGCAGTTTTCCATTTATTCTATTTTCGCTTACCGTTCTTCTCCGGCTTATTCTACAGTCACCGGATCGACTACCTTGATAGACGCCTGCTGATCTTTTTCTGGGGGAATCCCGGCGGGCCCCAGCAATACCGCGATCCATCGCGTGTTTTTGTTCTCTAAAAGGTACCCTACAAGTCTCTTCCGACTCTTCAAAAATCTATTTTGTACTATAAATCCGGCGCACTGCATCTTTAATAGATTGCTCCATATCTTTTTGATTTTTATTGTAATCACCCCAAGTTATTTTACCATCAAGTAGATCAACCGCGTTTTTTTCTCTTCGCGAGTTGATTCTCTCCAGCGCTGAACCAAATTCTTTATCTTCAGGCGTCCCATAATTTTTTAATGATTCGATAAATCTCTTGTATATGCCTTCAACTTCCAAGCTATATTTAGAAAAAGCAGCTTTCTCAACTTCAGAAATCATCGCGTTATCAGCAAGTTGTTCAAGGGTTATGTCATCAGGCCTACAGCCAGATTTTGTAAAAATTATTTTATATTCCTCTCTATTGCACATAATTGGTAATTCTTTGCTTATGTGATCAAGTGTTACAATAGGACTATATTTTATCCTCTCAAATTCTTCATCTGAGACTTCAGACACACATCCTATTGACAGAAAAAGGAGGCTACTCATAACTAATAATCTGGGAAATTGTGTTTTTATCAGCATACTATTTCCTTCTACTGTGACCGCCTTTGTATCTTGAAACATTTTCTGCCGGAACTAACAAACGAAAAAGATTTAATTAAAATTTACCAGAAATGTTGGCGGAAAGCGGCCGACGCCTTCGCTAGCGCCGATGATTACGATAATCTTGCTTTTCATATGAGTTGGCGTCGGCCACCGTCTTCCTAAGACCATTCTGAACTTATCCGATCATATAGCTCATTAAACTGAAGTGTCTATCGCTTTATCTGCCGTCGCCTTTCGAAAAGATATGATGGTCATCACCTCCTGTCAGAACTGGAAGGGCTGATTGATCATCATCACGACGCTTGCGCCTTCGCTGGAGCCGGCCAAATCGATCCGTACGACCAGCCCTTTGCACATGGCCCGGAACCCGAAACCAGCGTCCCATTTCATGGCCGAGTTCAGTTCGTTAAAATTCCACGAAGGGGCAACACGTCCAGCTTCAACAAAGGGAACCAACTGAACCCATCGGACTCCAATGTATTGTTGAAGCCAGGGCCAGTTGTTGAATGGGTTCCATTCGGGGATCATGCGATATTCCGCTCCGTAGTAAATGCCGGCTTTGTCGCTGAAGCGCTGGTCCGGAAAGCCGCGCATCCTCCACAAACCGCCCAGCGTAGCGCCGGCATAGGTTGGGGGCCGGTTGGCAATGGTGCCGTCAGGTTTGACTTCCCATGAGGGAGAATAAGCCGTCCAGATATCGAAAGCGAGGACACGCTGCCGGAACGTGTCTGACGGGCCAAGCGAGAAATACTTGTCAAATTCAGCTATATAAGCTGTCCAGGGATTTGAGCTGTTCGCCAAGCCGAAATCGCGAGACACCCTCAACTGCAGGGAATTTCCCTGGGAGGGGTTGTCAGAAAAATCCCGGTTGTCCCAATAAAGGGTAAAATCGAGGCCATTGGTCCTCTGTACCACATAGACAAAGTCACTGTTGATCTCCTGTGAGCGGTAGAACGGTCGCACCTCTAGGAAAGTCCGACCGCTCTCCAACGGGTTCCAGGACGTTCCTCCACTGGCGCCTGATTCCAGCAGCCCACCTTTCAACCGATAGGCATTGACGATCTGGTCTTTGCCGTTGCCAATCGGCAGAAGGTATTTGAAGGTGATGCGAAAATAATTGTCCCAACCGCTCGAGGTGACGAAATTGTTCTTGTCCGACTCGTTGCTTCCTGCTCGCTGACCCGGAAATCCGGGGTTGCCGTTGATGTAAGCATTGTAGTCGACAAAATATCCAGTCGACACGATAGGATCAATGAACAGCCGTTCGACCCCGAACATACGGAAGTCGTGACCTATCAGGAACAGCATGGCAGTGCCTGTGGAGCCGGCCATGGCCGTGGCCGTGAACGTGGACTGCGGCTCGGGAGAGCCCACGATGCTGTAGACGTATGCCACGGCAGCTCCGAAACTGGAGTTATAGAATCCGTATGGAACGCTGATGACATTTTCAGACCGCGCACCGCTCGGCGGCGTGCTTTTGACCTCTTCTGCAGCATAGGTAAGCAACGGCACCGTGCATGCCAGAAATGCCAGTACCGTGAACAGGATGCGCTTCATGCACATTCTCCATCTTGGGAACGAATCAAATCTCACAACATCTCACCGCAGAAGACGAAGAGGATTGCTTGAGTTACACCACAATTAATGTCCACTCAGCCACCCCTAGGTTCCCTCGCGCATTTTAATTTTTTTATGCTGGCTCAGATCGTTCAGCATTGTGACGACTTCACGTCCAGTGGCTAACGGGAACGAGCAAAGATCGGGAAATGCTGTGAGCCATGAACGAATTCAGCAAAGCATCTTTGTTCTTTCGTTCTCTGCGTTCTTCGCGTCTTCGCGATAAGAATTCTTTCGCTTTTTTGTCACGCTCCTCATTCTCATTCTATGGCGGTTTTGATCCTAACGTAACGCAGGCTTGTGCTGCCGTAATCTGCTCATCCGTCATGCCTTTCTCCCTCAATGCCTGCAGCATTGTTTGACCATTCCACAATGCGCGGCTTGAACATGTTCCTTGCAGCGCTAAGGCGAAGAAACTCCATGACAATCGCTGCAATTCATAGTACGGTAAGAATCGCCGATATCGACGGGATGGGGATATGTCTCTTCGGTCAGAACGGCGAGCGTTTTCTTCCCCGCCATCTGCCTTTTTATGAGCAGGTGACACAGGCTACAGTCTTTCGACAAAACAGTCCCGTCGTCGCTTTTATGTTTCCCGTCGTGGCAGCGAAAGCAGCCCAGGCTGTACATGTGTCCGCTTTGGTTCGGGTAATTCTTCCAACTTACCTTCATGAACGGATCACAGATGCGATCGTAGAGATCCTGCAATCTCGCAATAACCTGCTTAAGCTCGACCTCCCGCAAGGCGACAATGTCAGGATACTTCTTTTTATAGGATTCCATGATGGCATCTTTGATGCCTGATCGGGCCGCTTCCCTTGAAGCGTATTTGCCTTCCAGCGCCTGGACTGCTGTACTCTTAATGTCCGGGAGCGAGGGGTCTATCAACTTCAAACTCAAAAGAGCATTCACTACCTTGTCTGGCGGGTAGAATTCGTGTCCCACCCTGTTGTGGCAGTCGATACAGTCCATAACACGCTTCTGCTCTGGTGCAGGTTCCTTGACGGCAGTATTTCCATCTTCAGCCCTGTAAATTCTTGCCTTGCCGTCGAAGCCGATCGCGCGTACCCACGGAATGGCCTCACGCTTCGGATCAGCAGTTGCATACTCGATCTGCCTGGCTACTGCATAGTGCCAGTGCATCATGGGAGGCTTGTCAGTCTGGACTCTCACCGCACCCATCTTAAGTAACAAACCAATTGTCCATTCAGTGTTCTTAGTGTCAGAGAGATAGTACTTTCGGCCCCGGAGATTTTCCTCGAAGGCGTACGTGGGACCGTGACAGCCCTGGCATATATCCTTTGAAGGCCTGAGGTCTTTGACGGGGGCAGGGATAGGTCTCGGGAATTTATTCGACAGGAGTTCATAAAGTTCGGCGGTTCCCTTGAACTTCGATAAGACAAAATACTGGGTGCCCGAGCCCACATGGCACGCTGAACACTCAACCTCCGCATGATGGGAAAAGGCGTGAGCACGAGACTGCGGGCCCATGACGGCATGACAGGTCTGAGAGCAGAAGGAGGTAGATTCTACGAATTCATAGCCTTGGAACATTCCGAAAGTATACAGCAGGGTCAAGAAGACGAAACCAGCCGAGAGAAGTATTACGAGCCTGCGCTGTTTGTGGTCATTGAAGTCAAGCACGAGCAGGCGTTGTTCCTCAAGGGGGACTCCAATTCTCTGTCTTCTCCGTTGCCGGACGATTCCCAGGACGACAAACGCCACCCCGATGAGGATGAACACTGGTAAGATCAGCAGGATGACGAGGTCCGAATAGGGCCTCGGTCGCTTTGAAAGCAGATCGAAAATAAGCAGGAAGACGATCAAAGCAAGGTTGAACAGTGCAATGACCGAACCCGCTAGGGTGAGCGGGTTATAAAAGGATAACGGAAGGATTCGTTTCATTTTGTGCTCCTTTTCCCCCTCGCGATGTTCTGTCGCGCAGGCGGATTCTTTTTATCGTTGTAATCTTAGCCATGGGAATTGTCATATCCTCCGCAACGGCGGTACTATTAACACCCGGCTTAGATAAGCAGAAGTGATCGGGTAGTGATCCTCCTGCCTGCGTTCCGTCTGAAACCGCGCAAGTCGATGCCTGGTGCATGAGGCCGATAAATTCCTCTCCGTACGGTGCTGAAATCCACAGTCGGAATTTCGGCGAATATGTTTCCATTTCCTCATTCTATTCTTGCGTTCGAGTTCGAGCGTCCTCAGGATACAGTAAAAGTTATAATGCCGGAATAGCTCCCTGATCTCTTTTTCCACAGCTTCTCTGGTATCCTGGACTATATCTGTTGAGTCAAGCAGTGACAGCTCAATCCGTTCTTTGATGCTTCAGAAATCACCCAGACGTCTCCGATTCCATTATGCGCTGGAGGTTCCTCAGGTTGTCTTTGAGCTCCACGTAGACTATGGCTTGAAACACTTTGTTCTCAAGGAACGAGTTATGTTCCCTTGGGGGTGTATAGCGGAGTTCCACAGTAGCCTCGGTCGCATCGCTTCCCTCCTGTTTCAGGCTCAGGAATCCGCTGTTTCTCACGCGTGCGCCAGGCATGGAGCGCCATCGTATGATTTCGTTTTCCTTGTCCTCGATGATTTCCGACTCCCATCTCAACTCCCCCACCGGTGTCTTGATGCTCCAGCGGCTATGCCCGTTCCCCAGGTCATCTACGGTATCAAGATAGTCGATGAAACGGGGAAGGTTCTCTAGATTACGCCAGAACTTGTAAATGTCAGAGACCTTACGGCTTATGGTGATGCTTTCCCTCACGTGTATATCCGGCATGTTTTTCCTCCTTTCACCAGCAGCGGTTGCAGCAACTTCACTTTACGCATCTGCCTCCTCTGTGGGCCGGTACTGCGACAAGACGCGAGAACCGAATCCAGCTATCTTTTCGCATAAATCAAAGCGAAAATGTCGCTATCAGCGCGTCTCTAATGGAAATCTTTTTAGAGATGGTGAATCGGTTCATTAGAGTCTGATCTATATTAAAGTGCAAGACTTTAGATGTCAGTGCTGCTGCCGTGACCGACCTAGCAACCGATACCGCTCCTCAAGGGACTGCACCGCTACTGGTTTCTCCCAAAACTGCAATCTGTGCTTCACGCTTCAACCCCTGCACATATGTCTCAAGCTTACTTCGGGCGGAGTAGATTTCTGCATATGATATACCCTTCACGTAAATGGGCTCACCAAATAGCAGTATGACCTCGCCGAACGGAGCGGGAATCAGGAGTCGATCCCAGCTCTTTTTTCATATTTGAAACCGTTTTGCCGAAACCGCAACTGGGATTATAGGAGCTTTTCGATAACCCGGCAAGAAGAGCGACACCAAGCTTCACTTTGTGTAAAGGCCCATGCGGACCGTCAACGGAAATCGCCACGTTTTTTCCCTTTTCATGCCGCTGATAAGCTCAAGGAGAGCTTTGTGGCCTTTGCGCTTGCTCGATCCGCACACGACGTCGAAACCGAAGCTTTTTTAAAAGTCGAGCCATAATTTCACCGTCCCTACTTTCGCTCACGGGGATCAAGAAACCGGAATTTCGATAAATATGAAGCAGAGGCACCATATCCCCATGGAAAAAAGCGCAGATAATTTTACTCCCGCTTGAAGCGAGGCGATCCAGAGATTCACTGTTTGCGAAGCGAACCCGCACCGAACAGTTCCGTAAAACAACGAACAACCAGGCTATCCGGCCCAGAATCCTTTGGCGGATTGATGAGAACACTCCTACGATTTTCCTATCCCCATCTTAATAGCTCCATGTTCACGATGAGCCGTTCTTCTCATAATCAAGAAGTGCAGCCTCAACGGCTCGTCGTAACTCGGCGACTCTGACCGGTTTGCTCATATATTCGAACGCACCAAGACTCATGACTTGGAGATAAATATCCACATTGCAATTTTCGGTAAGCACGATAACAGGCACCTTCGGCATGAATTCTCTTAGCATGGTCAGGAATGAAAATGCGTCGAGTCCCGTCATTTCATAGTCGATGATTATCAAGTCAATCTTGACGTTCTCTCTAAGAACTGCCACTGCAGATTCTGTATCGATCTTTGGAATGACCTGATAGCCAGCCTCGCACAATGCCACTGCCAGACCTGCCAGATGACTGACATCATCGTCTATCAGAAGAACATTTTTCATAAAACCTTTCCCCGAAACCATCCTCCTCCCTCCGAGAACCTCGTAGAGGGTTGCCTGATTAATAAGCCTCGGTGCTCACCTATCCCTCCTGAAATATCTTTCACCCTCATGAGCAGAAGTAAGGCCACTGTCAAACCGATAACTTGTTCATGGTTGATTTTTGACAAGGGTGATATAGTATGTATCTACCAACATCGACGGACAGTTTAATTTTAGAAGTTACCGTATGAAATATGTAACGAGTCTGTAGAAAAAGTCCTTCTCAAAGCCCGACGCGCAGGTTTCGTTTACTCCCTGTGCCCCCCAAGCGAGAACATCAAGTTTCTTGTTCTGATTTCCCCGGCATTAGCGGTATTTGGGAGCTCAAATCGGACCAGACGATCGTTCGGATCTTGTACTCTATCTGCAGATAACGTGCGACCTTGGTTGCCGGCAGCACCTGGCCCAGCTTCGGTACGTAGGACTGCATGAGCTTCACTTCGTCCGCCAAAATCGCGAGGAAGTCGGACGCCAGCTTCTTCGCTTTTTCATTGTCCATTGAATTCGTATTCCACGCATCGGCATAGGACTTGATCATCGCGGCCGTGCGCCTGTTGATCTCCTCGAGGTCCTTCTGATAGGCCTCATACACCGGCCAGAAACCTTTAGCCTCGGATTCGGTGAGCTCCATGTTTGCCGCCACGATAAACTTCTTGTCCGCTTTGATCTTTTCGAGCAGGATCTGTGTGTTGTCTCCTGACTTGTCACCCGGCGCGTTCTGGGCGAACGCCGGTGTGATACCCAATGCAACAACCAGCAAGATAACAATCTTAATCAACTGTTTCATAACAATCTCCCTCCTATTGTACAATTTGAAATTATAGTCACCGCTCTGCTGACCAAACGGCTTGCCCCCTTTCGATCTTTTTTTATAATGAAAATCGGAATAACACGTCAATAACCGCTCCGGCCAACGTCGCCTTGTATTCAAACTTGGTGGAGGCATGCCAGTGCTTGATTCTCCGCACCTTTCTCATAGGAGGTCAGTCTGGCTTGTTAGGCCGAGTATATTGATCAAAAGAAATAAAATCGAGATAACCCTTCTCTGAGCTTCTTGTCTGATTAATTTTCCATCATCTACTTGATCTTATCCGTAATGTAGTTGATGATATCCGTCAAGGTGACAATGCCCGACAGCCTGCCGGTGTCAACAACCGGAAGCTGCTTTACCCTTCTCAGGATCATGAGAGAACCTGCCTTCACTATGGGCGTGTCGCCCGTTATGGTGATTGGAGGCGTTCCCATGAGGTCCCGCACCCTCAGGTCGTACAATCTGTGCGCCCGATCTTCGATGTACTCGAAGCTCACCATATAGTGCGTGTCTTCTATAATATCGGAATAGCCCGGCAGAACGGCCTTGAAAATATCGGCCTTCGTAATTACTCCCGTAACCGTTCCTCCGTCCACCACCACAAGACCGTTAACGTGGCATTTCCTGAGAATCTCGGCACACTCCTTTAGGGTCTGGTCCGGCCCGATGGTATGGACCTGCTTTGTCATAATGTCGGCTATTTTCATGAATATACCTCCTCTAGAAAACAGTCTTTAGTTTCAGATCTTATGGAGAATACGAGGTTTACTGCTCACCGAAAACCAGAACGGTAAATGCCATTTCTCGATAATCTAATGACATTGATCGACAGCTGTAATATCAATATACCATAGAAAGATATGCCATAATGGGGATCGGCGAGCAATTCCAATTTTCTGCGAATTACCGCATGTAACTGTCAGATGCCCTATTCATGTACTGCCCGTTCGAGTTGGCACGATGCTTCATAGAGCGCGCACTTGCACCGCTCCGATAGCTTGTCATCGTGTGCATACAGGCAGGCCATAATCCGTGCTTCCCCCGGTGTTACATCCTTGCAATAGGTCTCAATCTCCGCCTGACATCCCACCGCACCGATATCAGCCAGCCGTATCGGCTGTGTGGTCGCACAGCCTCCGCAGACCATGAGGACACTCAGTGCTGCTGCAACGATGATCATGTTTTTTCTCAGAATATGCGTCATAAGTCTCACTACCTTCCTTTGTACCCGTTTGTCCACTGCGATTTGCAGTTGGCACAACGGTACATGATCTTGTGCGTGTCTACTTTGCAGTAATACTCAGCATTGTCCAAAGTCATTTGCGACCCGCACCATTGACAAT